>OOIH01000652.1_pt1 | contig 153728 bp, 144 predicted proteins | sample 1691801 | NCBI WGS metagenome assembly OOIH01 (sample SAMEA1061690, study PRJEB22710) | metagenome
CTACTTTCATACTACTGTTGTCACTCCATCAGACAGTACCGACCGTTATCGCGGTTTCCCCCTCCGCTGCCTGAGTACTGTATTAGGGATGTGAGGAGATGGAGGTTACTATGATAGTGATGCTTTGGCGTTTACGTTTTGAATTTATACTCAATCCAAAAGTACGAGTTAACTTTATCAAAAAGAAGCGCAACAAAAAAGTTAGTTCACGCAAACGCAAGAACTAACACCTAGTTAATCCCATTCTCGCACAAACAAGGGGCTGTGCTAATGCTTATTATTGTCCTATAAGACATATTTTCGTAACAAATAAACTCTTTACTTTTAAGAGAAAATTAGTTATCATATAGAAGTAGAGTTGGAGCTGGTTGATATTAGTGCTCTAACAAAATAATAATTAAAAGGAGAAAGAATGGCAGAATTTGACCGTTCCAAGCCACATATCAACGTCGGTACGATGGGCCACGTTGACCACGGTAAGACTACTCTTACTGCTGCAATCACCAATGTGCTTGCAAAGAAACTTCCATCAGAAGTTAACAAAGCTGTTGCTTATGACCAAATCGATAACGCTCCAGAAGAAAAAGCTCGTGGTATTACCATCGCTACTTCTCACCAGGAGTATGAGTCTGACAATCGTCACTATGCGCACGTTGACATGCCAGGTCACGCCGACTACATCAAGAACATGATTACCGGTGCTGCCCAGGTTGACGGTGCTATCTTGGTGGTTGCTGCTAACGATGGTCCATTGCCACAGACTCGCGAGCACGTTTTGCTTGCTCACCAGGTGAACGTACCAAAGATCATTGTCTTCTTGAACAAGATGGACCTCGCTGACCCAGAGTTGGTTGAGCTTGTTGAGATGGATGTACGTGACCTCTTGAACCAATACGGTTTCGACGGTGACAATACTCCAATCATCAAGGGTTCTGCTACTAAGGCTCTCGAAGGTGATGCTGCTAACGAAGACGCTATCATGGAACTCGTCAAGGCTATGGATGAATACTTCGATATCCCAGAGCACGATCTTGACAAACCATTCCTGATGCCAATTGAGGACGTCTTCTCCATCAAGGGTCGTGGTACTGTTGCCACTGGTCGTATCGAGCAGGGTGTTATTAAATTGAACGACGAAGTTGAAATCGTTGGTCTCAAAGACACTCAAAAATCTGTGGTTACTGGTATTGAAGCCTTCCACAAGACCCTCGACCAAGGTCAAGCCGGTGACAACGCTGGTTTGTTGCTCCGTGGTATTGAGCGCGAGCAGATCGAGCGTGGCCAGGTGATTGCTGCTCCAGGTAGCATTACCCCACACACCGAGTTCGAGGCTCAAGTTTACATCTTGAAGAAAGAGGAAGGTGGTCGCCACACTCCATTCTCCAAGGGTTACAAGCCACAGTTCTACTTCCGCACTACTGACGTGACCGGTGAAGTTGAACTCCCAGCTGACAAGGAAATTGTCATGCCTGGTGACACTGTTACCTTCAAGGTTAAGTTGCTCGCTCCAATCGCTATGAACAACAATGACCGCTTCGCTATTCGTGAAGGTGGTAAGACTGTTGGTTCTGGTGTTGTAACCAGCATCGTCAAGTAATATACCTAATATTACAGAAAAATCCCTCGGAAACGGGGGATTTTTTCGTATAAATATTGACTTTTTAACGTTAGTATGATACAATAGAAGTATAAGTTATAAATATGTCCCTAAAAACTCATAGACAGCCCGTCTAGAGGTCATCTGAGGTTATAGGGCAAGAAAGGAAAATATGACCGAAGCCAAGAAAAGCGAAGGTTTAAAGATTCGTATCCGTCTCAAGGCATACGACCACCGCGTAATCGACCAGAGCGCAAAACAAATTGTTGACACCGCCATTCGGACTGGCGCTACCGTTTCTGGCCCAGTGCCTCTACCAACCAAGCGTAGCACTTTTACTGTCGTCAAATCGCCACATGTCTACAAGACTGGCGGTGAGGCGTTCGAAATGAAAGTTCACAAGCGCTTGATCGATATCTCTAACGCCACACCAAAGACGATTGATTCTTTACAGAATCTCTCTCTACCAGCTGGCGTTGATGCCGAAATTAAGATGTAAAATTAGCATTAAAAAAATCTCCCTAGGACGCACCTAGGGAGATTTTTGTGCTATAATGGTTACATGACTGTGGTAATGCGGCTCAAAAAACGCTTCTATTTCGTTGCAGCAAGATATTTCCGCTTTTTTGCTAATTTTGCGTTTAAACGCTGGAGCCCACGGGTAATTGCTGTGACTGGCTCAGCTGGAAAGACCACTATGTTGCATATGGTTGAGTTTGAACTGGGTGATAAGGCACATTATTCACATGACGCCAATTCAGCCTTTGGCATTGCTTTTGACCTTCTAGGTATGGACGGTGTCCGCGGGTCAAAATTACATTGGATCAAGCTAATTCTTCAGGCGCCCGTGCGCGCTTTATACTATCGTCGCAGTGGGGAATTCTATGTTGTTGAAATTGATGGCGAGCGTCCACGCGAGACCGAATTTTTGGCTACTTGGTTAAAACCAGAAGTAACGCTTTGGGTATCTTTAGGACTTTCACATGCTGTACAGTTCGAGCAAGAGGTTAAAGCAGGCAAATTTTCTAGCCTTGATGAAGCTATCGCTCACGAATTTGCTACGTTGCCAGCTAATACCACTAAGCAGGTTTACATTGATGCCGACAGCGAATTGATGAGCGCTGCTACCAAAGGTATTCAGGCAAAAGTTACTGCCCTTAGCCGCAGCGCCTTGAAGCGTTATAATGTTTATCCGACACGTACAGATTTTATTTTTGATTCCGCATCGTTCCATTTTGCACAGCCTCAGCCCAAAGATTTAGCAATTCAGCTGCTGATGCTGGAAAAACTAGTAGATTATTTGCAAGTTCCTCTCAAGACTGATTTTTCAAACATGCCAGTACCACCTGGGCGCAGCTCATATTTTCCGGGCAAGAATGGTCTCAATATTATTGATAGTAGCTATAATGCACATCTGATTAGTGTAGAGAGTATTCTCGAGATGGCAAAGAATCTCCATGCCGGACATAAGTGGCTAATTATTGGCGACATTGTTGATCAGGGTTCGCTTGAGGGGGAGGAGCACCGGAAATTAGCTGATTTAATTGCAGGCGTTAACCCTGAGATGGTAATTTTAGTTGGGCGTCGCACCAAGGAATATACTGCTCCACGACTTCGAGAATTGGGTATAGAGACCCGCACTACACTCGACCCGCATAAGGCACTTAAGTTCATCGAGTCTCACACTACTGGCGAAGAAACCTTGATTTTCAAAGGTAGCCAGTACCTCGAGTGGATTATCGAGCAATTATTAGAGAACCCAGAAGATGCCAAAAAACTACCACGTCGTGAAAAGGCAGCGGTTAAGCGGCGTGCTAAACGGGGATTAAACTAATATGAAAAAGCCCAAGTTATATATTATTCATGGTTGGACTTATACCACGGCGCCGTGGACGCGCACCATTGGCTTACTGGAAAAGAAAGGCATCAAAGTAGAAATGCTGCATGTGCCTGGTCTTACTACCCCATCCAAAAAGGTTTGGACGATTGATGATTATGTTAAATGGGCCGATCGTAATATCCCCAAAGGCTCAATTGCTCTAGGACACAGTAACGGTGGTCGTATTCTGCTTAACCTCTGTAGTGAGAAACCTGATAAGCTCAAACATTTAATCTTGCTTGATGCCGCAGGCATCTACGAAATTTCCAATAAGCGCGATGTTGTGCGCACTATTTCCAAAAAAATGAGTTTTCTGAAGCACGTGCCAGGATTAACTAAAATCTGGCATAAATTGACTGGCTCTACTGATTATGCTCGCGCTCCAGAAAACATGAAACGGACTCTATCTAATATGCTAGAATCTGATCGTAGTCTAGATCTCAGTAAGGTGCTGACGCCCACTTCAATTTTATGGGGTGCGGCGGATACGGTAACTCCTCCCCGGCAAGCAGAAATGATGCATGCCCGTATCGTCAATAGTACACTAGAGATTTTCCCTGATTGGACGCATGCCCCATATTTATCCCATCCAGTGGAATTAGCCAAAGCTATTTATGCGGCTTTTATGCATCCTCCCGAAATTAAACTTCCAGCCGTCGATAGTGCGGCAGCAGTTTCGGCAGCCCTAGCCATGAAAAAAGCTCCCGAACCAGTTTTAGAAGCTAAAGAGCCACAAAATTCCGTGGCGCCTAGTCTCCCGACTAAATTGGTTTTGCGTACTGGTGAAAAGATTACTGCAGGTATGGTGGTTTCCGATACTGATGCTGCTGCCGTCAAATATCGCCATAAGTCACCAGAAGTGCTTACAAAATCTACTAATGCTGGTAAAATCTCTGCTTCGGCCAGTCTCAAGAAAGCCGCGATTGATAAAACACCAGATACAGATGCGGTAGCGGCATCAGCCTCCGCTAGCCTCCGCAAGTCTACGCAACGCACTAAGGCTCCTGAAATTGTCTCTAGCGCTGGCTTATTATCTAATAAACGCATAACTAAAGTTAGCAAATCCCAGGCGGAAGAGACTAGCCTTCTAGCCGAGCTCGACCAGAAGTCCGTCGAAAAAGTTGATTTTGTGCCCTTAGATCCCACCAAGTCACCTAGCCAACCCCTACCTGGTGCAATTACCTCAGCCTCTGTACCAAAAGTCAGCCGTCTCGAAAAAGCTAAGCGGAAGGTGCGTTCTGTTTCCAAAAAGACTAAAACCACGAAAGTTAGGAAACGAGCATGATTTTTCTCGGGCAAGCTTCAAATTATAAGTTTGGGCGGGTGCTACGGCACCTGTTTGCCCGTGGTAAGGCGCAAGATTCATTACGGCTGAGATCTCACCTTGCTAAAGTTTATCAGGTAGAACAACATGATTTGGATGAACCTGGAGACCGAGTGTTGCTATATCATACTGGACGTTCAGCTTTAGCGGCAGCAATTTTAGCCGTAGCACCCAAAGGTAGTCGAGTGATTATTCCAGGGCTTACTTGCATCGCAGTAGTACGAGCCGTGCGAGCTGCGGGTTGTGAACCAGTTTTTGTTGACATTGACCCAGAAACTCTACAATATGATTGGCAAAAATTAGAGCAGACTTTGGAAGCTTTACGGAATAATTCAAAGAATGCCCCATCAAGTAGTATTGACAAAAACCAAAAAGTTTGCTATAATGTTAGCACGATTGTAGCACAAAACACTCTTGGGCTACCTCTTGACATGCAAAAACTAGAAAAACTTGCTCAAAAATATCATTTGGAGATCGTTGAAGATTTAGCGCACTCTGCTGGCCGATTTTACGCCGATGGGCGTAAAATCGGCAGTGTAGGGGCGGCGACGGCATTATCTTTTGGCAAAGGGAAAGCGATTGATACGATTTCTGGTGGCGCTTTGGTGCTACGTAGTGCTAAATTTACTATGCCGTCGCCGCCCCGATTTGCTGCCCGCCGCAGCGCTCGCTGGCGCGAGCGCTGGTATCCTGCGCTTGGCGCTATCATTCGTGCGGGCTATCATGTGAAGTTGGGCAAGGTTTTTACCGCTATCTTTCTCAAGTTGGGCTGGATCGAGCGTTCAGCCGATGCCGAACTAAACCTAGACACACGTTTAGGGCACTGGCAAGCAAAGCTGGCTTGGCGTCAATTAGAGCAATTTCCTGTAAACGCTAAACAACAGGCTAAAGTTTTTTGCGCAGTCTCGACCTCCGATCAAGATCAGACTTCGCGCATAACAGATAAACCAAAAATGCAATTTCCATTGCGCGAGCATTATTTTGTGCGCCAGCGTAACAAATTATTAGCTGAGCTTGAGCAAAAGGGTTATTATTTAAACGAAATTTGGTATGATACGCCAGTTTCGCCTAGTCGTTACCTCAAAGAAGCAGATTTTCCTAATCAAATTTGTCCTCAGACCGTGGCGATAGCAAAAACTATCATTAATTTGCCTACTTGGTATCCAGAAGAAAAATTAGCCCCAGTGCGTCAACTAATTCAGCCTTACATATTGGATGCTAGTGAAATTGATGAACTTAGTCATCCTCATGGAGGTCAATCATGAGATCATCGAATAACGTAGATCAGGCTGAATTTAGCCGGTCCTGGCAGAAAATTCAAAAAATCTACCCCGAAGCTAATTTTTTGCAATCCCCAGCATGGGGCAAGACAAATGAACTTATCGGGCATAAAGTAATTATTGAGTTTAGTCTTGAAGCGAAAAAAGACGCTAAAGGTGGCACAATAGGACTATGGTGGTGTTTGATGATTGTCAAAAACGCCAAGCGTGGGCGTTACTTAGAAGTTCCAGGTGGTCCACTGCTAGACTGGAATAATTTAGCCGCCGTGCAAACTGTCTTTGCTCAGCTTCGCGCTGTAGCCAGACAGGAAAAATGTGTTTTTATCCGGTTGCGTCCACAACTGCGGCGCAAAGCTGAGCAAGGATCATTACTCGCGGCGCAAGGCGCAAGCTTGGCGCCCATGCATTTGCATGCCGAACACACCGTTATGCTAGATTTAACTAAAATTGCTGACGAACTGCTTGCCGCCATGCGCCGCCAAACTCGGTACGAAGTGCGGCGCGCGGCTAAGCTTGATCTTAAAGTAACTTGGGCTAACGACGAAGACACTTTCCGTGAATTTCATCAAGCGCAGGCAATTACAGCCGCGCGCCAGCACTTCGTACCCCCAGATCTTAATACTTTACTGGCGGAACGCTCTGCGTTTGGCGATCAAGCCCGAATTTATATTGCAAAAACTGCCGACGGCGAACCGATTGCTTATGGTTTGATTTTGATTGACGGGGCTGAGGCTGAATATTTTGAAGCGGCCTCGACCGAACTCAATCGCAAGCTTCCAGGGTCGTATGCCTTACTTTGGCAGGTGATTCAAGATTTACAATCTCTCAAGATTCAGCGTTTTAATTTATGGGGTATCGCCCCAGATGGGCAAAAACAACATCGTTACGCCGGAGTAACCACCTTCAAAACTGGATTTGGCGGTGAAATTGTTGAATTTGTTCCCGCCCAAGATATTGTCATCAAGCGAGGTCGTTACCTGATTAACCTCTTGATTGAAACTATACGTAAGAAAAAGCGCCATCTGGGATAGTCCTATCCTTTAATTATATCACACATTATTAAGAAAGTCAATAGAAAATGGAGAAAAATGTGAAAATCGAGCTTAAAACCGCTAAAAATCGTACCAAGTGGGATGAATTTGTTACTAGCCACCCCGAAGCTAATTTTTTACAATCCTGGGATTTTTATGATTTTCACCAGAGTCGCGGCAATACTATAGTGCGCCGAATTGCTACTGACGAGCAGGGTAATATCATTGCAGCTTATGCTGGAGTAGTCGAGGCGGCCAAGCGCGGTAGACATTTGGCTATTGCTGGTGGTCCGATTCTGGATTGGGGCAATCTGGAATTAGTGCAGGCGGTATTTCAAGACATGCGTGAGCAAGGCAAAAACGAGCGCTGTACTTTTGTGCGCGTGCGTCCACAGCTTGAGCGTAGTGAATCCAGCCTTAAACTGATGCAGCAGCTTGGTGCGCGTCCAGCTCCTATGTATCTCTCGGTGGAATTTGCGGGCGTACTTGACCTAAATAAGAGCGAAGAAGAATTATTGGCTGGAATGCGCCAACGTTTGCGTCGTGCCTTGCGCAAGGCGGAGAAAAATGGTATTACCGTAGAAAAAAGCACTAATCCCAAAGATATTCACGAGTTTTACCAAATTCAGATGCAAACTGCTGGTCGCCATGGTTTTGTGGCTTTCTCGGAGGATTTCTTTCTAAAACAATTCACTGCTCTAGCTAAGCATGATGAGGCTGTACTTTATACCGCTAAATATCAAGGCGAAACTTTAGCACAAAATTTTATGATATTTTATGGAAATGAAGCGTCCTATCATTATGGTGTGAGTTCAGAATTAGGCACCAAACTCTCTGGAGCGCCACTTCTACATATGGAAGCCATGCGTGATGCTAGGAAGCGGGGAATTAAACGCTATAATTTCTGGGGCATTGTAGAGGAAGATGAAGTGCATCACCGTTTTTATGGTGTATCTTGCTTCAAACGCGGCTTTGGCGTGGCTGAGCTAAAATATGTTCCAGCGCACGACTTAGTGCTAAAACCAGGAAAATATGTAGTTACTAAGCTGATTGAAGACGTGCGTAAAAAAGTGCGGCACGTGTAAATAAAAAAGGCAAAAGGACGCCAGCGTTGGCGTCCTAAAAGTAACATGCCGGGTCAAGCCACTTAGCACCATGTTTCCAAACGGCGGAAATATACCGATATTGACTTTCTCCAGCCTCCTTAATGTCTGGCAGGATTTTTGCCCGTGGCAATGCATCGCCGAAAGCTGACTTAATCGCGTATATGGTATTATTTCTCTGTATAGAAACGGGCTCCAAAACTAAATCGGCGGTAGCCACTTCCAGAAGGCTTACTTTATCTTTGTAAAGATAACTAGACCTCGTAGATTCTGTACTTTCGACAAACCGCCAAGTTCCCCAAGGCGTGATAAGCTTATTGGGAAATTCTTGACAATACACGTTTAGGAATAAACCCTGCGCACGCTCATCTTTTGGATATGGTGAGTCGTCGCGACGGTCATACATCCAGACACAACGCTCGCTATTGCCAAAATCCACACTGGTCTGATAAACACAATCCGCAATCCGATGAACGATTTGGTATAAGCGTTGATCATAAAGCAGACCAGTATTTTGATAGCTTGCTTCAATATCGTATGGTGACCCCAAACGTGTTGCTATGCCATCCGAGATTAAAGCCGCTCGAAATACCGCCAATATTGCTGGCACCGCATCGGTTACATCGGGAAAATACTTTCTCACCGCCTTTTCCGCTGCACGGTCAAAGCCTTTCTTACACAGACCAGCCAAATGAAAGAAATCTAACGGCCGCTGTTGGACAAATTCATGCAAAACTCGTAGAATTGCCTCGACAACCTCAAGGGCCATACGTTCACCCGTAACGTTTGCGCTTTGGTTTTTTAGAACTACCGTCTCTGGTAGATCGTCAATTATTTTATGCATAACCATCCCTCCCTCGGTAAAATTAAAGAACTCTATCTCTCCATTATATCACACAAATTAAAAAAAGTCAATAGGAGATTATATTTTCGACTGAAATTAGTATAAAAAATCATAAGTATGTTATACTAAAAGCAGAATTTAGGAGGTTTTATGGCGCATATTAAGCGTAAATATATTGATAGTCATTGGCTAGTATTTGTATTCCAGGGGATTGTGGCCTGTTTATTTGGCTGTCTGACTTTATTTACGTCAGACGAAGCATCTATATCGTTAGTGCCAATCGTAGGGATTTCTATGTTAGCACTTGCAGTAGTAGAATTTGCCAATTCAGTTTACCGTAGCTATAACCGTCAGGGTTGGTTAGTATCTACGGCGGTTGCAGTTTTCGACGCAATTTTTGGCCTTTTGCTACTTTTTGTCATGAATGAGGGCATGACTTGGCATCTAAGTTTAATTGCAGCTTATACATTATTACGTGGCATTTTTGAACTCGCTATTGCCTTTCGTACTACAGTTGACCCGACAGATCGCTTCATCTGGGCACTTTGTGGCATATGTGGCGTCTTGTTTGCTGCTGCCATCTTTAATTCGGGACACTTAGCAAATGTGGATTTTATGCGTTTCTTCGGTGCGTATATGTTGATTCTTGGGGTGTGCTGCTTTATTTATAGTGCACATAACCGTGAGCAACAACGCGAAGATCGGTTGGAGCGTTCCGCTACGGCTAAGGCTGCTCACAGAGCCAAAAAAGCAATGCTACCTGAGGCAGATACTAAAAAGAACCCAGAAGTCTAATCTGTGCTATAATTAAGCCATTATGAAATATCGTCAACCTACCAAGGCTATCATTACCGATGCTGGTTTTGCGAGCCGTTTTCTACCAATTACCAAGTCAATTCCTAAGGCTATGTTGCCGTTAGGCAATCACCCTATCATGCAGCTAGTCGTGGAAGAATGTGCTGAGGCCGGAATCCAAGAGATTATTATTGTCGCCACACCCGAAGGTAAGGCGATTTACGAAGACTATTTTAATAACAGTGTTAATCGCATCCGAAAACTGTTGTGCTCTCAAGAAAAACTAGATCGTTACGATTCAGTTCAGGCAGTTCTAGACTTGCCCAAGATTACAGTGATTGAGCAAGATCCATCCTATCCTTATGGCAATGGCTCTCCCGTAGCGTCAGCGCGCAAGTTTATCTGTGACGATGAGGCTTTTGTCGTGGTTTATTCCGATGATGTCGTTTTTGGTAGTTCGGACGTCAAGACACTGATGCAGTCTTATGTGGAGCACCCTGACGCCGCAGGTATTATTATTGCTCAGGAGATGCCTAGCGAGGTCTTAAATAAGTACGGCATCATTCAATTAGCCGACGAAACTGCTATGACCTTGCAAAACATCGTTGAGAAACCTAAAGTAGAAGATGCGCCGTCCAATCTTACAAGTTATGGGCGCTATCTTTTGACTCCAGAAGTTTTCCAGTATCTGAATCCTAAAGAGACTGGGCTAGATGGTGAGTTGTGGACTGTAGATGCCATTACTAAGATGGCAGTAGATAATAATGTCTACGTTGAACGCACTAGGGGAGAATGGCTGACTACTGGTGACCCTAAAAATTACTTTATGGCACAGCTCAAATATGCTATGGAATATGAAGATTATGGCGCCGAAGTCGCGGCAAAACTTAAACAATAATATAAAAGATTTAGGAGGTAAAAATGAATATAGCAGAATGGATTTTAGTAATCATGTTAGCAATCACGCTCTTTATTTTCTTGGTTGCTGGAATCGTCTTGATTATTAAGTTGATTCACTTGGCGAATGAAGCAAAAAAGATTGTTATGACTGGTCAAGGAATCGCTGCTAAGGCCGACGATATTGTCGATAATGTTAAGGGAATGACCTCAGTTGGTGGAATTGTAAAGACTTTTGCTAATCATGTCGTGGAAAACCAAGAACGACGTTACGCTGCCGAGGATGCCGCACGCGAGGCGGCTAAGCGAACGGCAGAAGCCAATGCTGCCCAAGCTGCAGCCACAGAAGCTGCTATCGCTGAGGCAGATCGCGCAGAGCGCCAAGCTAAGCGTGCCACAGCTAGTGCACGTAGCGCAAAGAAAGCCGCCGGAGCAGCCAAGAAATAGCACACAGAGCCGATCTCCTCATTATAGCACAGAAAGTATAAAAAGTCAATACTTCCTGTGCTTTTTATTTAAATTCCTGTCAGAAATATCTCAAATCCTGTGCTATAATAATACTTATGACGGAGGTAACTAAAGATACTGAACCACTCAAAGTCAGCGACTTTGTCCACTTACATAACCACACTCATTATTCTTTGCTCGATGGACTGACTAAAATTCCTGAACTGGTAGATTTTGTCAAAGAGCAAGGCATGGAGGCAGTTGCAGTCACCGATCACGGCACCATGAGTGGCTTAGTTGAACTCTATAAAACTTGCCACGATGCCGGTATCAAGCCAGTTCTTGGCCTAGAGGCTTACGTGGCAGCCCGCAATATGGAAGACCACGATCCGGCTCACGATAAACAGCGTTTCCATATTACCCTCCTTGCCATGAATAATCAGGGCTTTGAGAATCTGTGCCATCTGATGTCCGAAGCCGAAATTCATGGGCGCTATTATAAACCCCGCATCGACCATAAGATTATGGAGAAGTTTAGCGAAGGTATTATCTGTTTGAGTGGCTGTGCTGGCTCTGAGATCTCTGAAGCAATTCGCGCTAATGACCTCAAGCGTGCACGCGAACTCATTGATTGGTACCATAATCTTTATGGCGATCGGTTTTACCTAGAAATGCAAGATCATGGTCATCCTGAATCTCCTACGCATTGGGACGTACAAAACCAAATCAACCAGCAGTTAATGAAGTTTCATGATGAGACTGGGATTCCGCTAGTAGTGACATGTGATGCGCACTATTTGCGGCACGATCAGCAAGACACGCACGAAGTTTTACTTTGTGTTGGTACAGCGTCCAACTTGTCTAACCCGAATCGCATGACTTTGAAGGACTTTGAGTTGCATGTAATTCCACCGAACGAAATTATTGCGCGGTGGGAAAAAGTTTGTCCAGAGGCAGTGCGTAATTCGCGCCGAATTGCTGATCGCTGCGACGTCGATTTGCAACTTGGGCGTATTTTGATTCCTAAATTTCCAGTTCCAGAAGGTGAAGACGAAAAGTCTTATCTTGACAAACTAGTGTTTCAGGGTTTGGTTTATCGCTATGCAGGCAAAGAATTAGCGGATACAGTTGATATGAGTGTGGCAGAATGCCGCAAACTTCTAGAAGATGTAGATAATTCTCCGGAACGCACTGAGGAAAAAATGAAAATCTTACCTCGCATTGATTATGAGCTCAGTGTGGTAGATAAAATGGGCTATAACGGATATTTCTTAATTGTGCAGGACTTTATTAACTGGGGTAAGAGCCAGCGTATTGTGTTTGGTCCAGGGCGTGGGTCGGCGGCTGGTTCAATTTTAGCCTACGCCTTGCGCATTACTGAGCTAGATCCGCTGAAATACGACTTACTCTTTGAACGCTTTCTTAATCCAGATCGTATTTCCATGCCCGATATTGATACCGACATCCAAGACACCAGACGTGATGAAGTGATTGAATATTGTACACATAAATATGGTGCTGGTCGAGTTTCCAACATTGCAACCTTCGGTAAGATGATGGCAAAAAACGCCGTGCGCGATGTGGCACGTGTGCTAGAAGTGCCATATGCCGAAGCTGACCGGTTGGCAAAAATTGTACCAGATCCAGTACAAGGTCATCATGTTCACCTTGCGAGTGCCATTAAGGACGTGCCTGATCTCAAACACGAATACGAAACTAATCCAGTTTCTAAAGAAGTCCTGGATTTTGCCAGTCAGCTTGAGGGAACTATTCGTAATCATGGTGTACATGCTTGTGGTGTGATTATTGCGCCGGATGAGTTAGAAAAATTTTTGCCACTAGAAGTTTCAGCTAAAGGGCCAATTGCGGCGCAATTTCCAATGGGGCAAGTAGAAGAATTGGGACTGCTTAAGATGGACTTTTTGGGTCTATCTAACCTTTCGGTGATTAACAATGCTCTACGTATGATTCGTAAAGTTTATAAAAACGACATCGACCTTACGCGCATTCCACTCGATGACGAAAAAACGTATCAGCTCCTACAGCGTGCTGAGACAACTGGCGTCTTTCAGCTGGAATCTGCCGGTATGAAGCGCTATTTGCGCGATCTTAAAGCTAGCCGTTTCGAGGATATCATCGCTATGGTAGCCTTGTATCGTCCGGGTCCTATGCAGTTTATTGACCAATTCATTCGCCGTAAACATGGCGAAGAGCCAATCACTTATCTTCATCCTGGACTTGAAAGTTCACTTAAAGACACCTACGGTATTATGATTTATCAAGAGCAGTTCATGAATATTTCGCGTGAATGGTGCGGGTTTACGGGTGGGCAGGCTGATACTTTGCGTAAGGCCGTAGGCAAGAAAAAAGTTGATCTTATGAATAAGGTTAAACCGCAGTTTATTGAAGGGGCTATTAAGGTTGGTGGTGCCACCAAAGAAATTGCTGAGACCTTCTGGAATCAGCTACTTGAATTTGCAAACTACTGTTTCAACAAAAGCCACGCTGCGTGTTACGGCTTAGTGGCTTACTGGACGGCTTATCTCAAGGCGCATTATCCGGATGCTTTCATGGCGGCTCTAATGACTGCGGATATGCGTTGGACCGACCGCCTTGCTATCGAGATTACTGAATGTAAACGTATGGGATTGAAGGTGCTTGGTCCAGATATCAATCAGTCGTATGGCGATTTTGGTATTGTGGGTGGTGAAGGCACGATTCGTTTTGGTCTTTCTGGCATCAAAAATATGGGTAAATCTCTTGTAGAAGAATTTGTAATTCCAGAGCGCGATAAAAATGGCCCATTTACTAGCGTTTGTGACTTTTCTGCCCGAGTAAATTCAACAAAATTCAACAAAAAATCTTGGGAAGCTGCAATCAAGACCGGCGCTTTTGATCGTTTTGGTGATCGTAGCGATTTACTGTTCAATCTTGAGGCAATTCAGGCATACGGTGCTAAACGCCAAAAAGATGCCGCATCGGGGCAAACCGACCTCTTTGGCGCTATGGGTGATGCTGGTGCCGTGCCCGAACCAGAGATTAAGGCGGCACCCACCAAATACCCTGAAAAAGAGCGCTTGCTTTGGGAACGGGATCTTATGGGGCTCTATATCTCCTCACATCCTCTAGACCGCTACGAAACTTATTTCGCCGAACAAACTCATCCTTATGAACTTGTTAGTGCCGAAAATGACGGTAAGCAGCTTAGTATTGGTGGTATTATTAGTGCCGTACGTACAATTTTAACTAAGAGCGGTACGAAGATGGCTTTTGTAAAATTAGAGAATAAAATTGCTGAACAGGAAGTGATTATTTTTCCTAACCTGTATGAGGAAGTGGGCGGAAAGCTCGAGCAGGACAACGTAATCAAAGTTACCGGACGAGTGAATGCTAAAGACAAAGATGGCAATGTTTCTTCTGAGGTTAAAATTATCGCTGATACAGTAGAAATTATTCCCGACACAGTGCTGGAGAGTTATCAGTCTACTGGACAAAAGCTACCAGTTCCTACAGCTGCTACCCCTCGAACTACACGCCGAAGCCGCTCTACTAGCGTAAGTGGCCAGCGCAGTGGTGTTCCCAAATCCAATATTGATGACGCTCCACGTGCGCCAATCACACCACCGCGGGATACTCGTGGCGAAAAACTTTACGTCTTGGTAGAAGACCCCAATAATGTTGATACGCTCAGCGAAATCCGCCACTTATGCGAATTAAATCCAGGTGTTCAAGAAATAATTATGGTTTTGAAAGATGAAAACGGTAAACGTCCACTCCGGTTACCTTTCAAGGTAGATGTCACAGATGAGCTTACTAAGCCGCTTGCGGATTTGCTGGGTGCAAGTTGTGTCAAAGTACAATAAACAGAGTTTAATTTGCTAGATATAGCAATTCGTGTTAAAATAAAACTACCAATATTAGGGGAATATCGTACTTTGATTTTTTTGAGATATCTCCACGCATAGAAAGGGGGAACTGCGTATGATCGCAGAAGAGAAACGTTTGGTAGTGACTGGTTTTCTGAGCGATGATGGCGCAAGTAGTTATCGCAAGTTGAGTGGGTTGAACTGGGGCTTTCCTCGCGTTGAGCGTACACGTGATCTGTTAGTTAAGAGGAATATCGTACCGCAGGTTGATTATGAACGCCTGCGCACTGCGCTACAGGCTGACGTTTTAGACCTAAAACGTCAGTATCCTGAGATTACTTGCCTAGCAATTGCTACGCCAGGGCTGGAGGTTTTAACCAGGGAAGAAGTCGAAGCAACTGAGCTGGAAATCTATGGTCAAGCGGATATGTTAGTGCGTTATTGTGTCGAACATGGGTATAATCACATTGGACTGCTCGGTACAGAGTGGGATGTTTGTGCAGAAAGTCCACTGGTTCAGACGTTTGAACAAAACCAGATTGGTGTTTATGCACCAAATCCAGAGCACTGCGCATCAGTATCAGTTTGCGCTACTACTGCGTTGAAGGCTTATCTTCAACTCCATGGAAGAATATTAGATTCAAGTGATTATTGTGCTGAAGCTGTGGATTATATGATTCACGGGGCTTGCGGCACCATGGAAGCCCTGGTTATATGTAATCCTGAGCTCAGAGCGCTCATGCCACTACTCAAGTCTAAGCGCAAGCAGTTTTTTGCAACCACGGAAATTATTGACTTACCTAGCCTATACTGGAGCGAACTATCAAAAAGAATATCTCAGCCACAAGAAAAAACCTCCAGCTAATACAGCGGAGGTTTTTCATAGCCCTTATCTTCTCATTATAGCACGGATTTGCTAAAAAGTCAATACTATTTATGCTAAAACTTGAATTTTAAGGTCGGATCCTCTTCGGAAATGCGCATCAATTCGTTATATTTAGCAATGCGTTCTGAACGCGACATCGAACCAGTCTTTATCTGCCCCGTGCCCAAACCTACAGCTAGATGCGCAATTGACGTATCTTCGGTCTCACCAGATCGGTGCGACATTACCGTACGGAAACCAGCCTTTTTCGCCATCAATACGGCATTAATTGTCTCAGTAAGCGAACCGATTTGGTTAGGTTTAATTAGAATCGCATTAGCTGCTTTTTCGGCAATCCCGCGCTCCAGGAGCTTGGTGTTAGTTACAAAAAGGTCATCGCCAACCAGCTGAACCTTATCTCCTAGGCGCTCAGTTAAGAGTTTCCAACCTTCCCAGTCGCCCTCATCCAAGCCATCTTCAATCGAGATCACAGGATAATTGTCTACTACCCATTCATACCAGTTCACCATATCCTCTGATGTCTTCCATGCGCCGTCGGTCTTTAGCTCGTAATGATCGTGGTTCCAGAATTCGGACGCCGCAACATCCAGTGCCATTGCAACATCTGTGCCAGGACGATAGCCCGCAGCTTCAATTGCTTCAGTAATACATTCCAGCGGCTCATTATTGCCTTCGCGTACCTTAGGACCATAACCACCTTCGTCTCCCACCGTCACGGGATAATTTCGACCTTTTAGGACTTTCTTTAGCTCATGAAATACTTCAGCTCCCATGCGCACTGCTTCCGCCATTGTGCCAGCTCCACGCGGGATAATCATATACTCCTGGAAATCCGTACACCAATCTGCGTGGCAGCCGCCATTCATTACATTCATCATTGGCATTGGCAAGCACATTTCTGGCGTAGTGTGAGCAATTGCTGCTACATACTGGTAAAATGGCATTTTTTGTGCTTTAGCCATGGCCTTAGCCGTCGCCAAAGATACTGCCAAAATTGCATTAGCGCCAATCTTCTCTTTGTTGTCTGTACCATCCAACTCCAGCATGAGTTGATCAACTTTAGCCTGGTCGGCTACATTACCGACTAGCAGATCATGAATATCATGGTTTACATTCCAGACCGCTTTGGAGACACCCTTACCACCATAATATTTCGGGTCATTATCGCGTAACTCCAGAGCTTCTCCAGCGCCAGTTGATGCACCTGAAGGCACGATCGCCCGTCCCATTTCACCAGAAGCCAAAATTACATCAGCCTCTACTGTAGGGTTGCCCCGGCTATCCAATACTTGCCGGGCTTTAATGTCTTTAATCGTATATTTATCCATAATCAAATTATAGCATAGCTGTAGAGTTTCCAAAATGTTTTGCTTATATTTATTTTTTTGTGCTACAATAGTAACAAAGCTTAAGCAAGGAGAGTCATGGAGCAAAATCCTACGACTGAAAATCAGGAGACCGCTGAACCGGTTGTGCATGAGGTAGATAGTAGTTATACCAAGCGCGATATTAAACTTTCGCACGGGAAGAGCCATAAGGGCTTGATTATTGGTATTATTGTGGCGGTGTTGTTGGTTTGTGGCGGTTTGGCTGCCTGGTTTTGTTTCTGGTATAACAATCCAGACCAAGTAGCGTATGAAGCGGTTAACCAGTTGATTAAAGCCGAAAACGTTGGCTTTGAGGGTGGATTCAGCTTTTTTAATCCAGACGAAGACAGTGAATTAGAAATGATCTTGGTTTCTTTTGATTCGGCTTCAAGCTCTTTGCCCAATAGTACTTCTGGCAAAATTCAGTTCATTTTTGACCCAGAAAAGGTCGAAGGCGAGCCACGTGTGCTAATTGAAGTCAAAAATATCATCATGCAGGATGGAGTAATCTACTTGCAGTTGGCTTGCTTGATGGACTCTATTAACTCTTTAGAAATTGACGAAGATACGCGCGCTAGCCTTGAGGTTTACCTAGACACGATTGAGGTAATTGACAACGAATGGTGGCGGATTTCTATTCCCGACTTGTTAGCTGAAGCGGAATTGCCTGAGGCTCAGACAAGTGCCTTCAGCGATGTTTATCAGTGTATAGTTCAAGCAGCAAATAGCGATGTATCAGGCGAAGTAGCTGAGATATACAAGCAAAATCAATTTGTGAAAGTGCAACCTAGCAAATGGTTGGCACCAGATGATTCTGACAGTTTCGACGAGTTGACTGCGGGCTACAAGGCTTATGAATTAACTGTAGATAAGGAAAAGTTGGCTAGCTTTGTGAATCGTATGCCTGAAACCAAGGTTGCTGAAGATTTCTTTGCTTGTTACAGCCAAGCGGTGTATGATGCAGACTATACGAATGATAAGAAGTCTTTGTCTGCTAGTGATTTTGCAGAAGTTACTGCTGAGGACATAGAGTGGCCTGATGCCGAAGATATGCGCATTTATTTGGAAATTTCACGCTTTGGACATCAGTTGCGTAGCGCCCACGTTTATACCTATGACGATGGTGAATATGTTGCTGGAGGGGTAGTTTTATTTAAGTATGATACGGTGGTTGTGAGCGCACCAGAAAGTTATCGTCCGATTACGGATTTATTTACCGAATTGTCTGAGATGTTTAATCAAATGTTTCAGGTGGAAAGTGAGGGAATATAATGGGACTCTCTAAAATGAAGATTTTAAAGACTGCCAAAACTGCAGCTACTACAAAGCTTGCTCAAGTGAGTAAGGCGGTCAAAACCAAAAAAGATGATAGCGCTAAGTCTAAAGCTGACGAACTATCGCAAATTTACGCAGAGCAAAAAGCCGAGATGCAAGCAGAGGATGCTGATGACACTATCCTGGCGCTCGATATTGGTACGGAAAACGTTAAAGCGGTAATTGCTCGGCAAAATACCTCGGGTGGTTTAGACATTATTGGTATTGGACGTGCTCGCCAGGCATCTACCAACATGTATGCTGGCGCGATTGCTGATATCCCTGCCGTGGTTGAAGTTTGTGAAAAGGCGCTTAGCCAGGCCGAAAAGATGTCTGGTACTACCAGTAAGTTAACTGTGGTAGGAATCGCCGGAGAGTTAATCAAAGGAAACACTAGTACTGTGCGTTATCGTCGCAAGAGTGGCAACAAACCTTTGTCTGAGCAGGAAATGGCATTGATTATCAAGCGTGTACAAGACCGTGCTGGCGAACAGGCACGCCAGGCGATTGCCGACGAAACTAACAATCCCGATGTAGAAGTCCGCTTGATTAACTCAGCGATTGTCAGTATTAGTATTGATGGCTATAAGATTTCTAACCCGATTGGGTTTAAGGGTACAGACATTGTTATCCAGTTTTATACGGCGTTTGCGCCACTGGTACATATTTCCGCGATTGAGAAGGTCTGCGCGGAGTTGAGTTTGGACTTGTTAGCGGTAGCAGTCGAACCTTTTGCAGTTTGCCGAGCCTGTTTGGGTGACGATTTGGATAGTAATTTCTCTGGTATTGTAATGGATATTGGTGGTGGCACCACTGATATTGCCGTAGTAGATGATGGCGGCGTAGAGGGTACCAAGATGTTTGGTATCGGTGGCCGTAGCTTTACTCATCAGATTGCCGAAACTTTAGATATTGATTTTGAGACGGCCGAGAAATACAAACTTGCCATCAAAAATCCTGCTAAAGTCCCCGCCGACATCAAGGATAAAATGTTGATTGCAATTCGACGAAATTTAGCAGTTTGGCTTTCAGGCGTAGAGATCACGCTTGAGGAGTTTAACCTGACCGATATGCTGCCTAACAAGATTTTGCTCTGTGGGGGCGGCGCGGGTTTAAATGAGTTGCAAGATGTCCTGGCCACGACTGACTGGTTCAAAGAATTACCATTCGCGCGCCGCCCTGTGGTGCACTTGGTCGAATCTGCCGATATTCCTGGCATTAATAATACTACTGATGCTGTGTTGGACTACTCTTATGTTACGGCTTTGGGATTATTGCGTGTCGCTCTAGATACTTTAGCGGGTGTACCCGAAGAGTCTGGCATACGTGCTAAACTGGCGAAATTATTGCAAAATTAGTCTAAACCCCTTAGCGCTATTGACATTTTTTCAAATCTGTGGTACAATGAAATTATGGCATTATCACATGCCATAATTTTGCGATGTTAGCCGGTACCGGCGCTTTTGTACACAAAAGCGCTACCACGCGCTAAGGTTATTTAAAAATTACTAGCTGATGCATATTTTTGCCCCACTTGCCGACTAACTTGGTCGTTAGTTGGGGCAAAAATATCAGTTTGCCCATAAAAATACACCGGGAGGTAATAAAATATGAGCAAACTTTCAAGCCTATTCATCAAACAAGGGTATACCATTGAGCGCGAAATGTTAGTCGGACCTGGTAGCACTCGTATTTGGATATCAAAGAACGGACATGGCGTGATGGTCGATTTTACGGAGGGGCAGTCTTTGTTACTCAGCGTTGCCGATTATCATGGGTGGCAAAAGACCATGTATTCAGCACGTAAAATCTGTGCTGAATACATGGGGGCAGAGCCTATCTGTAGCTACGAGGTGAAAACTGTTCAGTGGGTACATTTTACAGAATGGGATTTAGTCCAGCCAAAGGCACGTCTGCGTGTAGTTGTTAATCGCGGAGAAGATTTAGCGCAGGTACAGTTTCGTAATTTGCAGTTATTTGGGGATTATTGTATTAGTGATTTTGAAGATGCTACCCTCAAGCAGGCGTATTATGAAGCGAATAATTTGCGCAAGAATTTTTCTGGAGTCTTTGGGCAAGACCCGGGAGAATGCGATGCTGTACGTGTATTGCGAACCAGCGAGTTTGGGTTGTTCTTGGAATATACTTTTCTACAGAACATTTATGTTGAGCAGCAAAAATATCGGAACACGGCGCGCCCCAGTGAAAATATCTTTTCAATAATAGTACATGGCGCAACGCTGGATGAAATTCAGGAGAGGCAAATTACACTGGCGCTTGATTTTGTGATGGCGGAGATTTGTCGTAAAGTCGGCATTACTATTACTAAGAAGCCCAGTCGCGAGTATCGCCTACAATACGATGAAGCAGCTTTTATCAAATGGTTTAACTATAACTCTTTACATCTGATGAGGACTTGTCCGGATGATGAATCATTGATAAAAGTTATTGACCTATACCACTCCGGTGAAGATATTTCTTGTTATGCCCCAACAGATGATTGGCGAAACGCATAAGCCAGTAGCAAAACCAGCAAACCGTCGGTAACTCTGGCGGTTTTTGCAGCTCAGATTTTCCTCACCTCAACGTACTTACCCGGCATTAACCCACTTAGCTGATAAGGTCCAAAATCAGTCCTGTGCAGTTTCACTACTGCATATCCTAACGCACCAAAGGTGCGTCGAATCTGACGATTACGCCCCTCATTCATTGTTACTCGCCAAAACTTCCTACTGCCATCTGCACCTATGCTTCCTTCGTCTGATTCCAGGCGCGCCAATCCTAACTGCGAACGCCCATCTGGCAAATCTATGCCAAAATCCGCAATCATTTGCTGATGTAACGGTTGCAAGGGCTGATCCAACTCCACTTCATAAACCTTTGTTTTAACAAACTTGGGATGGGTCATCCTGAAAGCAAAATCACCATCATTGGTTAGTAAAATTAACCCAGAAGAATCTTTATCTAAACGTCCCACGGTCTTCAACTCGTGATATTTTTTTGGCAAAAGTTCATACAAAGTAGGGAATTCGCCCTGTTGCTTGCGGGAACAAACATACCCCACTGGTTTATTGAGAGCTAAATAAGTATAACTCTGCAAAAAAGGCACTATCTTTCCATTATAGCATACTTTTGGTATAATGTCAATAGAATCTTGGCTGTAATCCTCCGGAATTTCTATTCTCGCCCCCAAAACTGCCTTTTTGTCACCAACTGTAACCTTACCTGCGGCAATCATATCATCAGCTTCACGCCGGGAAATTCCTAAACCCTCTGCCAAAAACTTATTCAAGCGTACAAACATCGCTATCCTACGCTTGCGTTGCACCAGAATTTGGGTCAAGGCTACCTAGTGGCTGCACTGACTCCGTGGCATCGCCGCGCGGGATATTTAAGACTGGATCTGGCATAGCCATGTTTACTGGGGCTGGATCGTTGGCTGGTGTCGAGGGGTTAATCGTTCCATCGGCGGAACGGTCGCCTAGCACATCGTGCACGACATTTACTACATCCTCAATGCCTACCTGAGATTTTACTAGATAACGATCCGCTCCCAAATTCTCGCCCCGTTCACGCTGATCTTCCGACGACAATGCAGTCATCATAATAACCTTAATATCTTTCGTTTCAGGAGTAGAACGCAGAATATCCAACATATCAAATCCAGAAATCTTAGGCATCATCACATCAGAAATCACCAAATCCGGACGTTCGCGTACGGCAACTGCCAAGGCTTCCTCACCATCGCCGGCCGAAACGATGGTGTAGCCCTCGGCGGTCAAGCGAATACTGTAAATCTCGCGTAAACTGTTATCATCTTCTACTAGCATGATTTTACTCATTGTGGCATGGCTCCTTGGTTAGTTTGATTTACTTGGGGTTGATTTACTAAAGGGGGACTTTGACTTGGCACAGGGTTCGGCGGGATTACCTGCATTTGTGGTGGCGCTGGTTGCGGCTGTGGGGCTACCGGCACCGGCTGCGCTGGTACTGGTTGTATTACAGTCGCCCGTTGCTGTGGTATAGCTGATACTACCTGTGTTTGCGCCGGAACGACCGACTGAGCAGCTGGGGTAACGGATTGGGGTGATGCTGGCGTTTGCCCCGGGTTATTTCTCGGCTGGACCGGGTCAAAATCACGGCCCGCAGGGCTCGATTTTGAGAGGTCCACCGAACCAGGAGCAGACGCCAGCATCATCCCCGGCATCTTCACTCCGCTCTTTGCCTGTAGCTGTGCCTGCTCGTTCTGATAAGCCAAAAGTCGCTTTTGATACTCTGCTGGCGTCAACCTAGGTAGGGAAACATAAAACGTCGAGCCATCACCGAATGCACTTTCTACCCAAACACGACCATCCATTGCTTCTACGCGCTGCTTCACTAAATATAATCCCAAACCAGTACCACCAATCTGCCGCGTCTGCGAATTGTCTACACGATAAAACTTTTGGAAGATATGCCCTGCATCTTCTGGCGACACTCCAATTCCGGTATCAGTGACATTTATTAGCACTTTATCGCCATCACCTCGTGCATTCACCCAGATTTCGCCGCCATCAGGAGTATATTTGATTGCGTTATCAATCAAATTATCTAGAATTTCACGCAAAAAGTCCAAGTCCACCGCCGCGTATACCAGTTGCTCAATTTGCTTATCGCCCGTCACTGGACCAGTCGTACCAAAGCTATATTTCAAATGCTTCGTACGCATATCTGTCTCGCGCGCTCCAGCCATTTCTCGCACCACGGATACAATTTCAACTGGCACCGCACGCACTTTTAGCCGCCCATCATCTAATTTAGTTACATCCAACAGATCCTTAAATAATCGCCCTAAGTGCTGGCTTGAAGCGTGTGCTGCATCCAAATACTGCCTAGCGCGGTCATCAATCGTGGCTGTCTGTGGATTGAGTGCTAGGCCCAAATAACCTTCAATACTTGCTACTGGCGTGCGCATCTCATGGCTAGCGGTAGAAATAAACTCACTTTGCTTTTCTTCCTCCTCCAACTCTTTGGTAATATCACGAAAAGTGATAATTTTGTTGGCTTTGGGTCCGCCAGTTGGCGTCAATGTTAGTGCAATCGCTGCCCTGCGCTCGCTCTGCACTGAAATCAACACGTAATCTCGCATTGTGGCGGATTGATTAGTCTGTACTGCCTGTGCTAGCTTGCTCTGAGCTGGCTGCACAGCCATACCGTCAGTAGTCTCTAGTCTCAGCACGGTCTTATAATCTAGACCAATCATATTAGTTGGACTGCCATACCCTACCATTGCTGACGCTGCTGGATTAGCAAACTTGATAATCCCCGTATCATCAATCAGCAAGACGCCATCAGTGATATTATTTAAGGTCAACTCAGCCAACGCCGAATAATTAGCAATCGCACCTGCTGGCAACGACGCTGTCGGATTGACTTGTTTCTTTTTGAACAAACTCATTATGTTTATTTTAACACAAGCGTTTGAAAATGTGCTATATTTAATACATATGAATAAGGAAGTTATTTATTTGGAGCCGGAGGATGATATCACCGACATCTTGTCCAAGCTTCAGCGGGCTGAACAAAAAGTCGTGGCCTTGGTGCCACCCAAAAAAGCCACTATGCTTCGTAGCGCGGTGAATATGAAGTTAGTAGCACGAGCTGCCAAAGAATGTAAGAAAGTTGCTGTGATTGTAACTGCGGACCCAGCAATTTCTAAGATGGCAATGACGGCTCAGATACCAGTCGCAAAGACCTTGCAAAGTCGCCCAGTAGTGCCGACCAAAGAGAGTTTAGAAGCGGCTCAGGCAGAAGAACAAGTGATTGATGAAGATCTGGCCGATGCTAGCGATAAAGCTGAGTTGGATAGCCTTAAAGCTAAAGCCAAAACGCCTGCAGGGGGTACTAAGAGCGCTTCTGAGAAGGTTTCGGGTAAAGACGCCGATACTATCGAGCTAAGTGAAGAAAGTCTTGAAAACGGCTCTAAAGGGGCTAAAAGAGGATCTGAAAAGGGACAAAAGGGCGATTCTAGCAAAAAAGTGCCTGATATTACCAAATACCGCAAATGGATCATTGCTGGTGTTGCTACAGCCGTTTTATTGATAATTTTCGGTGTTTGGGCTCTCGTTTTTGCTCCAGCCGTCAAAATTACTGTCGCAATGAGTACAACTTCCAATAACTTCTCTGAGGAGGTACGTTTTACCTCTGATCCATCCGCTGAAAATATTACCGAGGGCGTACTTTATGCCCATAAGGCTACCTTTGAGCCTGAATATAGTGAAAACTTTGAGGCCACCGGCAAAGAAGATCGCGGCGAGCGCGCCACTGGTACAGTTAGTCTTAAAATGATTTTTAAGCCAACCAGTGGCACTGCCGCCAAGATTGGTCTGGCTAAGGGGGCTAAGCTTACCGCTACGACCGCTGATGGCAAAGCCGTGGTTTACACATTGGATGAAGACTACAGCGCCTCTTTTGATGGTACAGATAATGGGGTGAGTGAAATCCAGAGCGCAGGCTGGAAATGTACTGGCTCAGCCCTAGCAGGCATTTCCCAGTGTAGTTTGACGGTCAGTTCCGCTAAGGTTACTGCCGCGGCAGCTGGAGAAGACTATAACATCGGCGCTGGTCGTCAATGGAATAGTATTACTGATGATGACGAGAATATCACAATTAGTAATTCTGGGGCTTTTTCTGGTGGTAGCTCAAGAGAAGTAACAACAGTCACACAGGCTAATCTTGATAGTGCCAAAGAGCGGATTTTGGCTAGCCACGCTTCTGAGGGGCGCTCTTTACTTCTCGAGCAGGTTAAGTCTGACGATGTGGTTGTAATTGAGTCTAGTTTTGCTTCTGAAGCTGGCGATGTCAAGTCGAATCCTGCTTTAGGTGCCGAAGTAGATGAAAATGCTAAACCTGAAATTACCGTAAAGGCTATCTATTCAGTCTACACTGTAGATAAGACTAAGATCGAAGAGTATATCAAAGCCAAAATGACTGTGGCTGATGACCAAAGAATCTACTCTGTAGGTGAACCATATTTTGAGCGTTTTACCAGCATTGAAGAATCGGCACGCCTCAAGACCGTAGTTAAAACTGGTCCTACTGTCACCGAAGAAACGATTTTGGATAAGTCTAAGGGCCGTAAGATTGGCGAAGTGCAGTCATTATTGCGCTCCATCAACGGTGTTAGTTCAGTTGATATTGCTCCATCATACTTCTGGGTACGTTCTGTACCAAATGATCCCAACAAAGTTACTATTGAGCTAACGGTGGAGGATAACTAAGCATGAAATTAATTGCCTTAGATGTCGGCACCAAACGTATTGGTGTAGCCAAAGCCGATTCATCAGTGCGAATTGCAGTACCTTATCCTGCCGTAGAGGTAGAGGATGGAGCTGAATTTCAAAAAATTGCTTCACTGGCGCGAGCTTGGGACATCAATAGTTTTGTCTTGGGGTTGCCACGCAATAGTCAAGGTGAGGAAACTGAGCAGAGCCGCTATGTGCGTAAGTTTGCTAAGGAGCTCAAACGTGTTATCCCCGATGCTAAAATTTGTTTCCAGGATGAGTCGCTGACCTCAGTTGAAGCAGAGAAACGTCTTAAAAACCGTAAAAAAGGCTATAAAAAGGGCGATATTGACTCTGAGGCTGCCACAATTATTTTGCAGGACTTCCTGGAAAAGCATGCTGGAAAACCCACCACTAAGGCAGCTGGAGCCAGGCGCCAATCCGTTAAGGCAGCTAAACCACATCGTCTACTAATGGCGCTGTTTATTGTGATTATTTTGCTCGCTGGTGCCGCTGCCGGAGCCTATTATTACTACCTCCAGAATTTACAGGCTGTTTTTACTGATGTCGATTGTAATGATGGTGATAATACTAGCGTAGCAGCTTGTAAACCAGTGGTTTTCGAAATTGAATCTGGCGCCGGGGTAGGTGATGTTGCCGTGGGCCTCAAAAATGCCGGATTAATTCGAAATTCAATCGTTTTTCAGATTTTTTATCGTCTGAATTATAGTGACTACACCATCAAAACTGGTGAATATGAGTTAACTAAATCAATGTCGCTAGAAGAGATAATTAGCCTAATTACTGAAGGTAAAGGCGGTGACGTTTTTACGCTTACTTTCAATCCTGGCGAAACTCTACGCGATTTGAAGGCCAAACTAGCTAAAGTGGGGTATGATAGCGCTCAGATTGATGAGGCCCTTCAGGCGCGTTATGAGGGGGCTTATAGCTGGATTTTTGAGGGACGACCGGAGGAAGCCAGCCTCGAAGGCTATCTCTATGGTGAAACCTATGAATTTTATCGTGCTGATACCGTCCAAACCATTATTGAGCGCATGCTAACAGAGATGGCAGAGGTGCTTGAGGATAACGACCTCAAAAATAAGTTTGCTGAACACGGCCTTAACCTCTATCAAGGTATCACTTTGGCCTCCGTTGTGCAAAAAGAGGCAAATAACGCCGCAGATCAAGCTAAGGTAGCTCAGGTGTTCTATAATCGCTTAGCTCAGGGAATGAGCCTCGGTAGCGATGTTACAACGCAGTATGCCCTAGATTTAGTAGACCCAAATCGCGAAATTTACACTAATAATGCCGAAGCTTTACAAATAGACTCACCTTATAATACTAGATTATATCCTGGTTTACCCTATGGACCGATTTCTAACCCCGGAAAGCAAGCACTTAAGGCTACTGCCACCCCTGATAGTGATGCCTCAAACTACTTATTCTTCTTGACAGGAGACGATGGTATGATGTATTATAGTACTACAGAGGGAGAGCACCAACAGAATATCATTAATCATTGTGCTGAACTCTGTAATGTTGCTTTGTAATAGGGTTTTGACTTGTTTATTGAAGGTTCTTACCTATATCGGGTTGTACCAGAGGCGATTCTTCAGATGAGCCTGGTGCAAGCGTGCCCAAAAGAGACAAGACAAAAGCCCCATGAAAGGCGAATATTATGAGGAAGAAACGTAAAGAACACAAGTTTAGGAACTTCATGGGTAAGTTTTTACCCTATGCGGCTGCCTTTTTGGTGATTTTCGGTATTGCTAAGGTGGGTTCAGAGAGCAAGAATGAATCTGATACTGGCAGTATCAATATGAACGCAATGGCCGCCGAGAACTATAATGTTTCGGCCGACCAGCTTTCTGAACTCTATGTTGTGGCTAGCCTTTCAAATAGTTTTAATCTCGCCAGTGTAGATACGGTGGCTGGTAACTATGTAGTGGTGCAGTCTATGAAAGAAATTAGCCAGACTACGACCGACCGTATCGAAAAGCCAAGCATCATCAATACTAATATTTCACGCGGCGTCCAGACTTACGTGGTGGGCGACGGCGAGACGATGGCTAGTATTGCTGCTAAATATGGCGTTACTACTGATCAAATTCGCTGGTCTAACGGTCTCAAGAAGACAGATGTTGAAGTAGGTCAAGTACTCAAAGTGCCGACCACGCCAGGTATTGTTTATACTATAAAGGCTGGTGATACTGCGGATGATTTGGCTAGAAAATATGGTAGTACTGCCGAAAAAATTATTGCTTATAACGACCTTGAGGGCGGGAATATGATTATTGGTGCTCAGATTGTACTGCCAGGTGGTTCGCTGCCATATACCGAACGCCCAGAGTATGTGGTGCCAGTAATTCATAACTACAACTATAGCTACTCCGGTTCGTATAACAGCCGCCAGAATATGCGTGTTGTAGCACGAGGTGCATATAATGGTATTTATAATAACCCTGCCGGTATTAATGGTAACCCAATGGTGCGCGGTCAATGTACCTGGTATGCTTGGTACTGGCGTGCCACTGAGGGTGCAGCAATGGGGCTGCGTCCAATGCCAGGTGGCGCTACTTTGAGCCATGCTCGCTATTGGGCATCACGCGCCTCTGCGTTAGGTTTTAGGGTAGACCGTACGCCGTCCGTGGGCGCAGTTTTCCAGACTACCTCTGGTTATTATGGCCACGTGGGTATTGTGCTGGCGGTTAATCCTGACGGTTCAATCTTCGTGCGCGAAATGAACCTTGATAGCCGTGGCGCTGGTACTCTTACTGAGGGTACAATACCAGCCAGCTCAGTTGGCAGCTTTAACTATATTCACTAATTTACGAAAGGAGAGGGCTGATGATGTTTGTTGATACAGCCAAAGTCAAATTACAAGCCGGAAAAGGTGGTGATGGCGCTGTCTCCTTTCGTCATGAAATTTACATCCCTAAGGGTGGCCCCGATGGCGGCGACGGCGGCAGGGGCGGTTCGATTATCTTTCGCGCCGACAAAGATACCAATACGCTGCTGGATTTTCGTTATAACCCTGAACTAAAAGCTGAAGACGGTCGTAATGGTTCGGGTCAGCGCAGTGCAGGACGTAGTGGCAAAGATTTGATTGTAGAAGTGCCAATTGGTACAGTGGTACGTCGTGACGGCGAGATCTTGGCGGATTTAGCAGAAGATACGCAAGAAGCAGTAATTGCTAAGGGCGGCGATGGTGGGTTTGGTAATGCCCATTTTAAGTCCTCTACGCGCCAAACTCCGATGATTGCCGAGGTTGGTGAGCCAGGTGAGGCTTTTGAGGCTTCGTTGGAGTTAAAGCTGATTGCAGACGTTGGACTAGTAGGCTTACCTAATGCGGGCAAATCAACTTTTCTCTCAAGCGTGAGTAATGCTCGCCCCGAGATTGCCGACTATCCTTTTACTACACTTACCCCACAGCTTGGTGTGGCTACGGTAGACGAGCAGGATATTTTGATTGCTGATATCCCCGGATTGATCGAGGGTGCTGCGGACGGTAGAGGACTAGGGCATGACTTTTTGCGACACGTCGATCGCACCGCAGTACTTTTACATCTGATTGATGTTTATAATGATGACGCCGGCAAAGCCTATCAAGTTATTCGCCATGAGCTAGAGCGGTATTCAGATTTGGCTGGTCGACCAGAAATTATTGCCTTGACTAAATGTGAAGGTGTGGATAATGACATTGTAACTATGCAAAAACAGGCAATTCTGGATGTGAACCCAAAAGCCAGAATTTTTGCAATTTCCTCGGTAGCCAAGCAGGGAATTACAGAGCTGTTGCGAGCGCTGATGCAGGAGAAAAAACAGGCAGCGGAATCTGGCGACCGTGCTAAGCTTTCTTCTGAACCCGCTGCGTCTCGGCCCGTCGTTACGGGCGAGACTTGCTTCAATCGCTCCCCGTTGGTCGCGAAGAGTTCCGAAGAAAAACTTAGCCCGTTTCCAGATTCCGCCAAAGATATTCCGGTGATTACTCTTGGCGCGGAGCAGCTGAGCAAGGCCTGGAAAGCGGAAAAAGTCGATGATAAGTTCGTCGTTACTGGTCCTAAAATTGAGAAATTTGCTCGACGCACCGACCTGAGTAATTATGCCTCGATCAACCGCCTGCGTGATATCATGAAAAAAATGGGTATTCGCGCCGAACTTACTTCACTTGGCGCTCAGCCAGAGTCTATTATTTCTATTGCGGGCAAAGAGTTTACTCTAGTGGAAGATTATTAGAAATTCTGTTATCTTGCTTGCAGAAATTAGAAATTACCATAAAAGTATTGACAAAATTGGTAATCTGTGCTACAATGGAATCATAAGCTTAATAAGGCTTGCGGATTAAATTATTTAATCCCGACTCTGTAATTGCAGAGTCGCCAAAACCATATCAGCTTAAGCATATTGAAACGGCTATATCTATTTGCTGTAGCTTCAATGCTACCTAAAAAATAATGCAATGCTCAGCCCTGGCGGGCAAAAATGATAAATCTTTGTCAGTTTATCATTTGAGAACGAACGCCGGGTGGGTACCGGGTAGTAGGGAAAGAAAAACATGGCAAATCAGAGATTATTTATCAGCAATGCAGATGCGTTCGCAGAGAAGCTTATCCAGGTGGGAAATAGTATGTCTACGACATACTCCTACGATGGTGATAAACTCACCTTATTCTGGAAGGGTCGCAAGATTACTGAAAGAACCGGCGTGAAATACGGTGACGCTTTTATCGTGCACTGTGATGGTTCTGAGCCCACTATTAGCAAGCTTAAAGTTCCACACCGGAATAATGACTTGTTGATGTGGCTCCTCTCCTTCAATAAGGAGAACCGAGCATATAATGAAGCGACTTACCAGGATTTACTTGCGCAGCAACGCGAGGAGAATGACTGGTGGGGTTATCGCGATTGGGGCATTGAGGGCAAAGGTTATGCCTTTACTTTATGTAATCGTTCCGATTGTGGCGGCGTGCATCATATCGCAGCCTTTATTGACCGTAAGGTTGACAAGGCGCTGATAAAAGAAGTATTGCAGGGGTGGGAGCGTGGTCTCTATTGGCCACAGGATTTCGTTGAAAGGTTGTTAAAAAAGCGTTTTGGTTTTACCGACGTTGAACTCAGCGAGATTTACCCTCACAGTAACTACAATATTCCGTTAGCCGAATAAAATTAAACCCCGAGGCGTGCTCATTCGCACAAAATATACTCATTTGTATATTTTTAGCCCTCGGGGTCTTCTTTTTGAGCTGAATAAGCAATACCTCTCCTCACATCCCTAATACAGTACTCAGGCAGCGGAGGGGGAAACCGACCCAGCGAGCGTCCGGGCCGCCCGACGGGTAGACCGTCGAATCATTGAACTCGAGGTAGTAAGCGGCAGCCGAGGTACTAGAAGTATACGCCGCCCCACGCGACGACCACTCGTAGCCGTCGAGGCCAGCGTACCTCAAAGTACCAGCAGTATTAGGTAAGTAGACATACCCGCTGCGCACGAAGTTATATCTTTGACATATAATAATTGTAGTGTTATAATGACGAATGTGAGAGGATATCTCATGTACTTTGATATCTGAGACAAACCCCTTTTTAGTAGTTTGGTTGCTAAGTTTGCGCGGTTCAGAGAAATCGAACTCGCAATGCAGCAACTAAACTAGCAAAAATAAAAAGGAGAAATGATGATGATTACCATTGAAAAAGGACCTACAGATGCAACTCCGGAAGTTGTGGTAAAGTTAAGTGTATCTATGGCTGGAATGGAACAGGCATACGAGATGATTACTAACGCTATTACTAATGAAGGTGTAAACCAGCATGAGGATGCCTGGCATCTGCGTAAAATCTTGGAAATCGGTTCAGGTGAAAAAATAGGCGACAGAATACCGGGCATTTTCTTTGACAAAGATGAGAAACGGTATCTGTACTCCAGTCGTTCCAAGGTTCAGGGATATCGTTATTGCCCTAAGAATGGATGGTATCCGATACCGAGCGATGATTCTACCTTGGAAACTGAGGATCAGGAGCAGTATCTTCACCGCATAGTTTTGCCGCATATCGCTATTGAAACCACTCGCCAGCTGGTAGAGAATTATCCGCCCGAAAGGATGCTTAAATTACCCGTATGTCGTGTGCAGGAATTAGTTATGCTTGGACAGCGGGCAACCGCACTGATGGAAGAGGACTTCAAGGATTGGGCAGAACGCTGCCAGAAATGGATTGAGAGTTAATTGTTTTTTGTCTCATGTGGTTATAACCACAGCAGTAAGGGCGAGAATACGTATTCTCGCCCTGCTTAATTATGTAACCAAGAAAGCTGGCCCTTTTGAGCCAGCAATCACGCTGATGCGCGCCCACCCTGGGGCACATTGGTTTGTTTTAATCCGCTGTTTTTGTTTTTGTTAAAGTCTCCACACTCCACTCACATTGCAGTGGAACCCCTGTGAAGCGTACCAGCTTATACTTATAATAAGCCTAAGCAGCTCAATAGTCAAGCAGAAAGCAAAAACTGTTGTATTTTTTACAACAGTTAATTTGACAGCCTAAGTGTGGAAGGTAAAATTACTTAATGTTGCCTAACCTTCTTGTCCATTATATTTCATTAAAGAATAAGGTTTTTGCACATCTAAACATCCACCCTTTTCAACGATTATAGCATAAAAACATAGAATAACAAGGCTACTTAATGCTAAAACTATTGACAATTATATAAGATTATGATACAATGGAAATATATGGGGCACTAGCGCCCTAACTGCGCCATTACAGTTTTGATGGTAGAACATTTAAAGAAATGGAGAAGAGAAATGGATGTAAAGACAACGGCAATGGCAATGAAAACAACGCAGATGAACTCCGGACTTATCATTGATCAGGCAATCGAAAATATTGCTGTATTGCAGAGTATTTGGCAGAACGGCTATGCCAGCAAGGAGCATCAGGATGGAATCAACACAATCAGACAGGTTGAAGGGATTTTCGCTTGGTATAACCAGCTGAAAGAAGAGGGTAAGACTTTGCCAGAAGATGTCAATACTCCGGGTTATAACCCAGAGACACAGTCTGTGTTAGAAGCTGACGATGAGGCGAATTACCCGTTATACCGCGAGTGTTATCTGCAGATGTATCTGATACCGCAGGTGGCCAAGAAATTGGTTGATCAGTTTCAGCAGAGTCAAAAACTTGGCGATATCGAGGCAATGAAGCCTGAAACGATTGCAGCAATTGACGCAGTGATGGCGGAGGCTAAAAAGTTGATTGACTAGGAATCAGTACAAGAAACGCAGGAATAAAAATAAAATATCTTCTTCAAATGGGGCCCGCGAGCGGCATGCTCTGGGCCTATTTTTATTGCGAGGTCTTGACGACATTGGCTATGTCGTGATAAGATTATGACATATGCGAATGTAGCTCAGTTGTTTAGAGCGCTTCCTTGCCAAGGAAGAGGTCGAGAGTTAGAGTCTCTTCATTCGCACCATATTTGGACGTCACGTTTGATACAAAGTAAATAAGGCGTTTGCCCCGATTTATAGGGGTAAACGCCTTATTTACTGGTAGATGATAACAAATGAGTGCGGATTTAGGAGCGTATTCTATTCATACTTGAGCGGGGAATTAACGGCTCATTTTACACGTTGCACCCAACTTTTATCATTTGCACCCGCTTGCACCACATTGCATCTGCGCAGGGATGGACTATATCCCATCTCCTCTGGCCACGGCAATCCCCCGGAGGAATCCCTGCTCAAATACTGCATACTTGGTATCATTGACACAGGCGCATAGCGTATCTATGGCAGCTTCAAGCTGCCCTGCAGGGATATGCTCTTTGAGAATATCTACCACCTGGTCGGTTCTATCAAGGTCACTTACCATCAGAGTCGAATATTCTGAGCGGATATGTTCCTCAATCTGGCTTTTACCATATGGCCGCTCACTGCCGATAAATAATCCCATCGCCAGCCGGAACCCATAGATAAATCCCTGATGCTCATTAGTGCAGGCTACCTCGGCAATCATTTTCTCCAGCTCCAGCCACTGCTTCCTGGCCTCCTCCGTATCCTTGCTCAGATACCCATTCATAATGCAGGCTTTGACTTTATCTCTTGCCTTTTCTGCTTCTGGCAGGTCCTTATAGTCTATATCATTGATTAAGCTGCTATAAAGCCTGTCGATTGTACTCATACTCATTTTTATCCCATCCTTTTTTATGGCAGCGTCCCAGGCTCACTTGCCCAGAACGGATTACCTTTACGATGGTTATATTCATCACTCAAAGTAGACAAAAGCACAAGTCTTTCCTGCCTGCAAAAGTACACAAAAATTCTGGAGTAATATTGGTGGTTATGATGCAATGGGGCAGAGCTGGGGAAATTTCCATGATATAATTCAAGGTATATTAACGATAAGTCCAGCGAAACTGACTAGATGCAATTGAGCGGCAGAATATTGATGCCGATATCCCAAATAGCCTATAAAACATATATGCTAAAATAAGCTCATGGATAATTCCGTCCATGGGCACCAACAGCAGCCTGAGCTCACTCCTCCGCTAGCCGACGGTTCTCTTTGAAAGATCGTGAAGCTCTCTCTTTTATTTTCAGAGGAAAATGTGAGGTCTGCTGGATTTTTAGCTATGGCTTATAATTCTTGAAGCGGCTTCTGGGCAATTCTAAAGCAGACTATTCTTATGAAGTATTAGTACTTGCTTCTACCGTGCGCAGCGGAAACTTTAATCTCACTAATTCTGCTGGTACTCTTCGGAACGCTGGCGGGAGCGGCCACAACTGGTCATCGCGCGGAGCTGATAATGTCTGGGGTTCGACCGGCCTCGGCGGTTACGACCTCAACTTTAATGCTGCCGACGTACACCCGTCGTGGGGCCCGGACAACCGTTGGCTCGGTTTCCCCCTCCGCTGGTTTTTGCCGCGGAGGGTGCCGATCTTTCCAGTTACATCACTGCCCACAGTGCAAAGACATCCACCACAATAACCGTCGCCACGGCAGAAACGCCAAAAAAGATGTAACGTTTGCGGCTGACTTCCATACCACTGAGTATACGCCTGCCTATAGAAATACTGCTACCGGCATTGATAAGACAGCCAATAGGCACTATCATAATTGCCACAGCAAAAGGAGCAGCCTAAACTGTGCCGCCAAGTCCATATCCTATTACAGCCATTAGTACACATGGGACAAAAGAAATAACCCCGGCGGCCATAGACATGGCAGCAAAAATCACCCACAATATACCTTTGCGGCTTGGTGATGTCTGTGATTTTTTAACTTTTGCCCTATGTATGCCGCTATTTCTGATCATGGTTTTATTCTAACACATTTTATACGGCAAAACGGTAAGTGTATGTAAGATGAAATTACCAAAAGATCGGCACCCCGCCGCGGCATACACAGCCCAGCGGAGGGGGAGACCATGCCAGCGATTGGCGTTGGTATTTAGATTGAGCTGGGACTGTTGGATGTAAGGACGCCAGGCACGGTCTGAGGTATCAGCTGCGGACGACGACCACCAGGCTCCAAGGTCGGCAGCGTCCCGCCAGGAGCCTGCAAGTACATTAGCCCACCCGCTGCGCACGAAACAGGGAAGGCAAATGCAGAAACAAAATAACCAGCCAACTGAATCCAGGGAGCCTTTTTATGAGGCCCGGACCATAGCCAGGACGGTCTTCCAGACTCTTGCTATTTCTTTTGATAGTTGGAGAGTAAGACTTCACGATCTTTTGTCGGAGAACCTTCAGCTGGCGGAGGAGTGAGCTCAGGCCGCTCTTAGTTCCCGTGGGGAAACATCCCCACGCCTTTATTGTAGCATGGCGGGTTTTCCACTTCTTCATGGGTAGGGCTAAGATGGCGCATGGTAAAATGGATGTGTGGATAGGATAGTCCATGGGACCCACAGGCAGCATTGAGGTCATGCTCCGTTCGCTCACGGTTCCCACCATAAAAGATCGTGAAGTTTCCCTTTGGACTATAAGAGAAGCACGGAGGCTTGACGGCCGCACTGGGTTACGACTGAGTGCGCAATAAGTAGACTTCTAGCCTTGACGGCCTACGGTTTTTGTAGATTCTGGTAATTATGCTGCGTAGCGGGGATATCGAATTACACGTTTCTGCTGGTACTTTCGGGAACGCTGGCTGGTTGGCAGTGGACTGGTCCTCGCGGGCAGCTGCTGCCGCTGGTGCTTACCGCTTGGTCGTCTACTCTACAGTTTATCCGTCGGGCGATACTACTAACAATCGCTACAACGGTTTCCCCCTCCGCTGCCTGTTTTCGCCGCAGCGGGTGCCGATCTTTTGACATTTACATTTTTCTCATCCATATCCCTAATACAGTACTCAGGCAGCGGAGGGGGCGACTGTACCAGCGCTCCCACGGGCCGCTCGACGGGTAGACGTCAGTAGGCCCAAAGTGGAGGGTGTAAGCGCTAGGCGTAGTAGCGCCACTAGCAACAGTAGACGAGGCGCGCGACGACCAGTCGTAGCCCCACTGGCCAGCGTACCTCAAAGTACCAGCAGTATTAGGTAAGTCAACATACCCGCTGCGCACGAAAATGGGTATTTTTGTCATATTGCTTACCCTAGCGTTTTTCTAAAACTGCTAGGGTATAAATGAAGTAATAACTGGAGTAAGAGAGTTTTCTATCCTTGGCGCTTTTTAAAAAACGCCAAGACATCAGTACTACTCTACCTTCAACTTTTTGCAAAATTTCGAAGGCGTCTTTCACCAATCACTCCTGTTACGGCAAAATAGAGCCTTCAAAAAAATAGAAAAATTTGAAGGCAGGCTCGCTAATTGACTTTTTGTATTATCTGTGGCAAAATAGTTTTAACTATGCCAAAAATCAAGTTCACTATCATTACGCTTTTTCCTGAGGCTTTGCAGCCCTATTTGGATAGTTCCATGCTTTTTAAAGCGCAAAAACAGGGAATTATTACGATTGATTATGTGAATTTACGTGATTTTGGCTTGGGCGCACATAAATCCGTAGATGATACGCCCTATGGTGGTGGCGACGGCATGCTCTTGCGCTGCGAACCAGTATTTGCAGCTATCGAAAGTGTCAAACAAGCTGCCCCTGATGCTGAAGTAATTTTGCCCACGCCAGTTGGTATAACTTGGAATCAAGCTTTAGTCAGACAGTTTGCCGGAATTTCTGGCTTGGAAAATGACGAAAACCTGGCTGAGATAGCCCAAAAACGCTCACTGGCTAGAGCGGCGGCTGGTGGCGTCTATGGAGAGAGACTAAAAGAGCAGTCAGCTGACTGCGAAGAACGAGAGCCCCGTGAAGACGGGCGCTCAAGTGGGTCTCTCGAAACAGATGCTAGCAGCCGCCACTTTATCATTCTTTGTCCACACTACGAAGGCTACGATGAACGAATTATGAGCATAGTAGATCACCCGATTTCTTTGGGGAATTACGTTTTGACTGGTGGGGAACTACCTGCGCTGATTATTATCGATTCTATAACCCGCTTGCTACCCGGTGTGCTTGGAGGAGAAACTTCGGCAATGATAGAAAGTTTTTCGGCTGGTGATAATTTGGAATATCCGCAATATACCAAACCCGCAGAGTTTCGGGGCATGAAAGTTCCAGAAGTATTGATGTCGGGAAATCATGGCGCCATCGCTAAGTGGCGTGCTGAGCATAGCAAAAGACAAACCGCAGAATAACTCGGTAGATTTTGCAGCTTGCGACTAAAAGTTAGATAGGTTGATCATGCTATAATACTTTTATGGATCTTACGGCAGATATTAGCACAGTTAAGGGTGTTGGCTCTAAAACTGCGGAATTGCTCAAGCGCGTTAATTTGCGCACGGTGGGTGATTTATTATACTGCTTGCCTCGAGTTTATGAAAATTATCAAACCACAGTTAATATTGAAGACTTACGCCCTGGAAAGGTAATTATCCGAGGAAAGATTAGCGATCTACGCCTTGTGCGTACTGGCCGCAAGCGCCTCACTATTACTCAAGGAGTAATCCGTGATGAAACTGGAGCTGTGCGCACAGTGTGGTTTAATCAGCCCTATCGCGCCAAACAATTTGACGAAAAACGAGAGTATTATTTTACTGGTAAATATGAGCTCAAGAGTGGGCGCTATCAGCTAACCTCACCCTCTGCTACTTTGGTGCAAGATGTCAATAATGGCACAGCGACTAATTTCCAGCCAATTTATTCAGCGAAAAGCGCTATTAAGCCGCAAATGTTCCATAAACTCATCGAAAACCTACGGCCAGAATTTGCTAGAATACCAGATTTATTGCCATTTACTCCAGGTAAACCATTGTTTGTCAAACCAGGCGCTCGTGCTGAGGCACTCTACAATTCGCATTTTCCCGAGAATCCGGATGACGCCGAGCTGGGGCGGGAATATTTAGCTTACGAGGAGCTCTTTGAACTAATTTTGGCGGCCAAACTCAATAAACAGGAAAACCAGCGTTTGCAGGCCGAATCGCTCAAATTTAATGCTAAATTTACGCAAACTTTGGTGAAGCATCTACCTTTCGCTCTTACTGGCGCGCAACGCCGGGCTACCTGGGAGATTTTGCAGGATTTAGAGAAAAATGTTCCAATGAACCGACTGTTGCAGGGGGACGTGGGCTCGGGGAAGACGATTGTAGCGGCGCTGGCGGCTGCTCAGGCTACCGCCAATGGCCATCAGACCGCGCTGCTCGCCCCCACCGCTATCCTCGCCACCCAGCATTTTGAAGGCTTGCAACGATTATTTAGTGACTTAAGGAAGGAGATTTCTGCGGTTAATTCATCACAAGGCATTAAAATAGCGCCGAAGCTCGGCGCGAAGAGCGACAGCCCCGAGAAGACGGGCGCTGGAGCGGATGCCTTGAGTGGAAGTAGCCCTCATGACTTCCGCTTGCCTCGTATTGCGCTTTTGACTGGCGCCACCAAAAACAAACGTATGCTCAAAAACGCTATCAAGTCTGGGCAAATCGACCTAATTATTGGCACACATGCTTTAATTACCGATGATACTGCTTTTAAGTCATTGGCTTTTTGTATTATAGATGAGCAGCACCGTTTTGGTGTAGGGCAGCGTCAAAAATTACTTCTTAAATCGCCTGATGGTTTAGCGCCACATCTGTTGGCGATGACCGCTACTCCAATTCCTCGCTCTCTGCAACTGACTTTATTCGGCGACCTTGACGTTTCGATTTTGAATGAGCTACCGCCCGGACGCCAGCCAATTACCACCAAAATCTTAGCCGAGACTGAGCAGCGCGACGAACTTTACCCCAAAATGCGGGAACTATTAGCTAAAAATCAGCAAATATATTGGATTTGTCAGGTAATTGAGGAAAAGAACGCTAGTACTGCTACACCAGTAAAGAGGCAGTTAAAAAAGTTACAAGATTTGTTCCCTAAATATAAAGTGGAGATGCTACACGGCAAAATGAAACCCGAAGAAAAGGACGCAATTATGGCGCGCTTTGCGGCGGGGAAGATCCAAATTTTGGTTTCTACCACGGTAGTGGAAGTTGGGGTGAATGTGCCAAATGCTAATATGATTGTTATTCAAGATGCCGAGAATTACGGTTTGGCGCAGTTACATCAATTGCGTGGTCGAGTAGGGCGTGGCGACCAGCCGGCGCAGTGTTTTTTGTTAACTACAGGCGAGGGGAGACCGTCTAAGCGCTTGCGGGAAATGGAAAAATCCACTGATGGATTCCATTTGGCAGAGGTGGATTTAAAAATTCGTGGTCCAGGAGAAATTTATGGTTCACAGCAACATGGCGAGTTAAACTTGCAGGTAGCAAATCTCAGTGATACAACATTGATGGCGCAAGCTAGCCATCATGCCGGAGAATTTGCCAAAAATCCTGCCGAACTCAAGAAATATCCTGAGTTAGACATGCGAATTAAAAAATATCAGCAACTTACAACTTTGAATTAACTTCTACGGGACTTTAGTATAAGAACAAATAGAACAGATAAAAAACATCATAGGATTCTATTTTTAGTTCAAAGAAAGTTAAAAAAGTATTGACAATACTTTAATGGGGGAGTATTATCAAAATAATATTAATTTAAAGGAGGTACTCCCTATGACGGAAAATATTGAAGCTAAACCAGCACAGACCATAACCAAAAAACGCGAGCGTAGCGCCGCTTATCCGGCATTCTCACTAGAGCAAGTGATTTGTGACGTAAATACATTAAAAGACAAGCTTGGAAAAGGACCATATTCTCGCGATTCTGCCGCCAGAGCCCTGGGGTACAGTGGGGTCAGTGGCGCGTCGTCGGCCCGAGTTGCAGCTTGTGTACATTTTGGGCTATTAGAGCGTAACGGCGGCAGCTACGAACTATCCGAGCTATCCCAAAAAATGATTTTTAGCGAAAGTGATGGCGAGAAGAAAGCAGCTGTTCTTGAAGCCCTACAATCACCAACATTATATAATAAGTTACTGAATGAATTTGATGGGCAGCCTTTACCACAGATGCTAGACAACATTTTAGTGCGACGATACGGAATTTCGGATAGCGCAGTTGCTACTGCCAACAAAGTATTTCGCGAGTCAATTGAGTACGCTGGGGTCTTTAATAATGGTATTATCTCGCTGGAGAAAGCAACGAATGATGAAAATGACATTGCTATTGACAATCAACAAGATAACATGCAAGAATCACATGGTTCTCAGGATATAAGTATTCCAAGTCCGGCCGACAATCAGCGAACTGCTACGTACCAGGGCAACAAAGAGCGTAGCGTAAATGAGGAGGGAGATAGCTGGTCGTTGTCTGTTTCTATTCACTATAGCCTCAACCTCTCACGAGACCTGCGTAAGGAAATCAATGAGCTTATAAGTAAAGCTGACGACATTGTCGATGCGCTGAGTGAGCTTGAGAGTAAGGAAAAAAATGTCGAATAACAGTCAATTCCGAGTCATTATACCGACCAATCTAAAACCGCATCCGGATAGGTATGAGGAAAAAGTGGCCAGGATTCTGGCTCAGAAGTTTCAGAGCGATATTGCTTTCATCGAGAGGAGCAATATACATACTCCAGATATTCAGGTACTGAGCACGTGTCAATTCTGGGAAATCAAAAATATTGAAGGCAATAGCAAAAAAACAATTGAGGATAATTTACGCAAAGCTTCTAAACAGGCCGATAATGTAGCTATTAGTTTGTTGAGGTCTAAAATGACGCCGGAGCAAGCAGAATCACGCATTCAATATTATCTAGAGCATGCGCGAGCCAACATTAAACAGGTATTTTTGATTACGAAAAAGGGAAAAGTCATTGACTGCAGCACCATCATATGATAAAATCAAAGCATTGGAGGCATATGCGTACCTGTATTGGTACAACAGTATGCCTTCTTTTTTGTTCAGTGCTAAAAAATCGGCACCCCACCGCGGAATAAGCCAGCGGAGGGGGTAACCACGCCAGCGGTCGTTGCTGTTCGACGGGTTGACATTGGATGCATTGAAGTTGAGGTTGTACGCATTAGTAGTAGTCGAGTCGGAGCGTGACGACCAGAATTGACCGTTGTTACCCATGTTGCCAGAGTGCGGTCCTCCAGCCGTGCCAGCATCAAAATAAAAGCCCCCGCTGCGCACGAAGTCATAGAAACGACAAAATAAATCAGGAAACAGACAGCCAAACGGCTGAGTCCAAGAAGCTCTTTTGGATAGTGAAGACCGTAGTCAAAACTATTTTCCAATCTCAAATTACCTCTAAGAGCAGAACTTCACGATCTTTATAGAGGAGCCACCAGCTAGCGGAGGAGTGAACTCGGGCTGCCTTCGGCGCCTATGGACGTAATATCCACAGACTTATTTTAGCACGCCCTCTCCCCCCATCCCTAATACAGTACTCAGGCAGCGGAGGGGGAAAGCGGCGTAGCGATTAAGTGGACCTGCTGATGGATAAATATCAGTAGAACCAAGAAGAAGGTAATAAGCACTTGGATTTGCATTACCACTAGCATTCGTGCTAGAACCACGTAGTGACCACCAATGCCCATCATGGCTAATACCAACTAAAGTACCATTATCGTCCGTAAGGTAGATATACCCGCTGCGCACGAAAGATCTGCTGAACTAGATTTGCACCAAAAAGCAGTTCCTAGATTAACCTAGGAACTGCTGCATTACCAACTCGCCAATTACATCAAATCTAGAAAATGTCCCAAAACGCCAACAATACTACCCAAAATGATAGACATTATTGCCATCATTACTGGGCTTTTCTTGTCATCTTTGGCTACCAAAATAATAACTGGAATAGCCATTAGAATTGCGACCACGCCGCCTTTTATCCACCATAAGTCGCCGAACCAATTAAGACCAAAAATAATAAAAGGCAGTATTACATAATATGCAAATGCCGACATGCAAGAAAACTTATCGACTTTCATTTTAATCATGGGCAAGACATCAATTGCTCCAGCCACTACGCCAATTAATAATGTTAGTAAGAAATTCATTTATTATCCTCCTCTTTCTATCTATATTTTAGCATATGTTCTATCGAACACGAAACATAATTCTCGCAGAAAGAATTCTAGCCGACGATATATCAAACTTCATCAGACTAGTAAAACAAAATAACACCACATTCGGTGTTATCTGTCAATTGGTGCCCGCGACTAGACTCGAACTAGCAAGCCTTTCGGCACATGCTCCTAAGGCATGCGTGTCTACCAATTTCACCACACGGGCATGACTCAATTATAGCACACTTTTGTCCAATTTCCAGTTACGTCGGACAGACTTTTACTTCTGATAAATTGCAATCCCAGCAGCAGCGTATCTATGCGCTGTCAACAATTTTAACCCAGGAATCTCTGGTGTCCCATTAGCAAAAGGAAAAGATAACGCCAAAATCCCACCTGATTGTAATAATTTGGGCAATTCTGCCACTTCGGAGATATCAAACCTATCATATGGCGGGTCGGCCAGAATCACCTCAAATTGACCCTTCCAAGCAGCATCTGTAGCAAAATTCATTGCACTCTCCATAAAAATCGGGCAAAACGAACCATTTTTGCCGTTTTTATTCAATCTTAGATCGACCGCAGTATCACGGCTCTCTGTGGGTAAAACCCCAGGAAGAGCCTCTAAATGGCTTCTCTCGGCAATTTGATGCAAATTTTGACGAATAATCTGGGCAATTTTAGCTGTTTTTTCTACAAAAACCACACTTTTTGCACCCCGACTAAGTGCTTCTATTCCTAATGCCCCTGAACCCGCATAAATATCGAGTACTTTTGCCCCATCAAGATACGGCTGTATCATATTAAACAGAGCTAATTTCTCGCGTGCACCCATTGGATGTGTTAATGTTGACCTAGGCGACATCAAACTCAAACCTTTAAATTTCCCCGACAGAATCTTCAAACTATTTTTTGCGGGCATCTTCGACGTCTTTCTGTAATTTTGCCGAGTTTTTGGCTGACATAGTGGATGATTCGCAGTTTAGACCATATGCCTCTTCGACTGCTGAATACCAAATCAAGGCAATCGCGCGCACAATTTCTGGCAAAACCAGATTTTTAGTCTCCAGCGCCAAATCCGTCGTCCAGCCATCCTTGCGAAAATTATTGTAAATTTCCAGAGGCTTAATTCGCGCTATAGCATCAAACAAAGTCCGCTTAGCATCAACATAGCAGAATTCGGCCTTACCAATTTCCGGCATAATTTTACGCAGCGGTAGAGCTGCTGCGATGATTACTACGCCATATTCATAAGCCACGTGCTTGGAGAAATATCCGCCAGCACCCCAATATAGCCAATTATTGCGTGCGGTTTCAATCATATTACGACCATGCATAATCCCCTTAATCGGCTCGCCAAAAATCTTTATAAATTCCTTGTTGGACATTAGTTCTTCCTTTGCCTCGGAAAGCGGAAAATGGTGAGCTGGCGTTAGCGCATCAGTCACCTTATGCGCTAACCAAGCCGCTTCAAAGGCTGCTCGTACCTCATTCTGCTTTTTTAGCGCCTGTACCAAATTGTAATGGTGATCCAAAATCTGTTGCACTAATTCGCCATTTTCACCGTCAAACATATGCGATGGGTCGTCATTGTCTGGACTTTTACGCTTCAGTCCATCTGGACCTAGCGCACCAGAAAAATGCCTAATTTCCTTAATGTTTGGAAAGTATCTACCGCGTGGCAAATGTCTAGCCAACACCTTGCGTGCGGCTTGATCCAGCTGCTGGTGAGTGCCTACGATCTTACCAGTAAATTTGGAATTTTTAGCTAAAGTAGTAGTAGAATACATAATTAACCTCTATATTATATCCCAGAAAGCCAAAAAATGCACCACCCAGCATGCTATAATAAGCTTATGCAACGTGAAGAATTTACTCTTAAAAGTCAACATGATAGCCTCGAGTTGGGCGTGAGCTTGCGAATTCCAACGGGTAATCCGCGCGGAATTTTGCAGCTAGTGCACGGCATGGCCGAACACCGCGAACGTTATCACAATTTTATGGATTATTGTGCTGAACAGGGCTTTGTTGTGATCATCCACGATCACCGTGGGCATGGCGCCAGTGTTAAATCCGATGATGATTTTGGCTACTTCGGAAAAGATGGTGTGAACGGTATCATCCATGACGTTCATCAGGTGACAGATTATATTAAGCAGCGTTTTCCGGAATTACCGCTAACGCTCTTTGGGCACAGCATGGGGTCGTTGATTGTGCGTTGCTATATGCAAGAATACGATGCCGATGTGAATGGCTTGGTAATTTGTGGTTCGCCGAGCAAACGCGTTGGTGCTGGTGTAGGCAAGCTAATTGCTAAGTTCTTACAAGCGTTTTATGGTAGCAAACATCGGAGTGAATTTGTTAATCATCTAGCTTTTGGCGGTTACAACCAAAAATCTGCCAAATTAGCTCGCCAAAATGGCCAGACTGTGGACATGGCAAAGCATTATCCAGTCTTAAACTCGTGGGTGGTGAGTGACCCCGTCGTAGTGGCGGCATATGATGCTGATCCGCGCGATGGTTTTACTTTTACGCTAAATGGTTTTGAAAATTTATTTGGCTTGATCCAGCGAGCTTATCGTCGGAAGGGCTGGGCTATGGCTAATCCTGGAGCGCCAATTTTCTTTATTTCTGGTGCTGACGACCCTTGTTTAATTAGCCACAAAGATTTCGCCAAGACCGTGAACTTTATGCGCCAACGCGGTTATCAAAATGTTACGAGCAAACTCTATCCGGGCATGCGCCACGAAATCTTGAACGAAAAAAGCAAACAAGAAGTCTGGCGCGATGTAGTAGATTTTATTACAAAAAGCGTGCTATAATAATGCTATTATCAATTAATAGAGTAGGACTAGGATAGTCAAGACTTACAGGACGGGAAGTTGTCTGTAAGGCAAGAGGATACTCGCTGATTCTAGTTCGCATTCCGCTATGAAGAGAGTGCTTTTTGCCAACCTCGTAGTAGCGGGGAAGGAGTTTTATGACTAACCACCCCGCGCCTCGTGCTTTGTCTCGGGCGCACCAAGTAACATTAATGGCAATTATGATTGCGGCGATCATCGTTCTGCAACGCTTTTTGTCAATCCGTACACCCATTATCCAAATTAACTTTATGTTCTTGCCGATTATGCTGACCGGCATGCTCATGGGCTGGAAATCTGCCACTTTTGTGGCAACTATAGCCGATTTAATCGGCGCACTACTTTTTCCATCGGGTAGTTTTTTCTTTGGTTATACCTTGACTGCTGCACTAACTGGTTTCGCAGCTGGCATTTGTTTGTATCGCCCTAATGGGATAAAACTAGACCGGAACTTTATGTTGCGTCTAGTAATCTGCATTTTAATTATTACTGGAGCACTTAACGGTGGGCTCAATACGATTTGGATATTACTAACCACTAGCAATGCTAGTAACATTATCATCCCAGTACGGATCGCAAAACAATTAATTATGGCACCAGTAATGTTTATAACAATGACGGCAGTGGTAAAACTTTTCTCGGAACGCTTGCGACATCTCACTCAACCAGCATTAGCAGAAGCAGTAACAGACGATGATTAAGCTGGAACAGTTTAGTTGTGGCTATGACGGACGTCGGGTTTTAGGGCCACTGGATTTGGAAATTTCCAGTGGGAGTATTACTGTGGTGATTGGACAAAATGGTAGTGGTAAGTCTACTTTAGCTGAGGCATTGGCTGGGCTTAAAACTGATTTTAGTGGTAAAGTTTGGCTAGATGATTTGCAGTTAAAACGTTCCACCCATATTCGCGCTTTGCGTCAAAAACTTGGCATGGTCTTGCAAAACCCCGACCATCAAATTTTGTTCGACCGTGCTGAGACAGAAATTAGTTTTGCCTTGCAAAATCTTAATTTACCCACGTTGCCAGATTTGCCTAAAAATCGCCACGAGCGGGAGGCTATATTGAAGGCGAAACGCCGAGAGATTGTTCGGTCTGCCCTGGCACAAGTTGGCCTGGCAAACAAGATTGATATCAACCCACGAGAGCTTTCAGGCGGGCAGAGGCAGCGCCTAGTGTTGGCTAGCGTTCTAGCCTTACAACCAAAATATCTTGTGTTAGACGAAGCAACGTCAATGTTGGACTTGCCGAGTCGTCAAGCAATCTACGGAGTTTTACAGAAGCTTAAACAGCAAGGCGTCGGTATTTTGTTGATGACAAATTTGCTTGATGAGATTTTGTTGGCTGATAAAGTTTTGATTTTGGCTAAAGGTCAAATTTACCAATATATGCCTGCGGAGATTATTGAGCAACCACGACTTTTGACAAAATATAACCTTACAACACCACTTTTGCTTCAAGCTGCTCGTAGTTTAGGAGTTGCAAATCTGGCGGATTTGCAACGGAGCCTATCGAAACTTGAGGAAAAATAATGAAAAGCACAATCTTTATCTTAGGGCTCATATTCTATAGCACTGCGCTATTTTTTATTGAGCAATTTTGGTTACTGGGAACTTTGCTAATCCTGAATCTAATAGTACTGGCTTGCGTGCAACAACACTCTTGGCGCAGTCTGGTTACTTTTCTGGCTAAAAACTGCGGCTTTGTATTATTTGTTGTGTTATGTAATCTGTGGTTTGCTGGTATCTATTTGGCTTTGCTAGTAGGTGCGCGATTAGGTTTGGCAATATTGGCAACTTATACCTTAACTAAGCAATTATCTACGCAACAACTAACACGGGGCATTATTAATCTCTTGACTCCGCTAAAGTGGCTCAAAATAGATACAGAAAAACTAGCGCTTAGTATTGCCGTGGCACTCACTTTTATCCCACTCCTAATGCACGAGGCACATAGTATCCAAAATAATTTAAAGCTCAAAGGGTTTAGATTTAGTTTTTATACTATGTGGCGCTATCCACGAGTCTATATAGTTGGTATTATGGAGCAGTTATTTAACTATATCGAGGACGTCGAGAAGGCCTTGCGTCTCAAGGGCTATGATTAATACCTAGGGGCTAATTCGCGTGAGTAGCTTTCGGTATAACTTGAAATTCACTACAAGTGTTAATTTTGGTTCTCTGTGGACAAAACTGGTAACCACCTTTATACTAGGCTTATGGCTAATTTTTATAACCAAACCGTTAAAGAGACTCTTGGACAATTTTCCGTCGACCCAGAAAAAGGACTAACTGCGCGCGAAGTTCACAAGCGTCAAGAGATTTATGGCAAAAACATTCTCAAGTTTAAAGAAACTCCACTCTGGCACAAGTTACTGGAGCCATTTATGGATATATTTATGGTAATCTTATTGATTGCCATGATACTTTCGGCAATTCAGCAAGATTGGATCGAAACTATCGCTATCGCTGCGGTTATTATAGCCGACACTGTAATATATTACATTCAAAAGTTTTCTACCGAGCGCATCCTGCGCTCACTGAAATCCAATACTCAGCATGGTGTAGCAGTAATACGTGACGGCGAAGAGCAGACGCTGGATGCAACTGGCCTAGTCCCCGGTGACGTCGTAATCCTACGTGAAGGTGATCGTATTCCAGCTGACGGACGTATTATCAATGAGTCTGGCTTGCTGGCGGACGAAGCAATGTTGACTGGAGAATCTACCTCTATCGCCAAAGATGCGCGGGCAATTTCGGGCAACAAAAAAGTCTATGAACAGCGCAATATGGTGTTTGCTGGTTCATTCGTAGTGACTGGTACAGGCAAGATTCTAGTTACCGCTACGGGTAATGACACTGAATATGGGCGCATCGCTTCGCTGGCATCTTCCGTGGAAGAGAGCAGTCCAATTTCAGAAAAAATTAACAAACTAGTTTTCAAAATTGCTATCGTGGTAGTATTTTTGGCGGTGATTGTACTTTGCGTACAGCTAGTGGATGGAATTGATGTCCTAAACGCTCTTAAATTTACCCTGGCGATGATTGTTTCGGCTGTTCCAGAGGGATTACCAATTGCTATTTCAATTATTTTGGCGCTCTGTGCTAAACGAATGGCTAGGAAGCAGGCTTTAATCAAAGAATTAAAAGCCATTGAGTCGATTGGTATTGTGACTACGATTGCTAGTGACAAAACTGGAACTTTGACGGAAAATCGCCTAGAGCTCAAAGAAATTTGGACAACTTGTAGTAAGTGCGACTTTCGCGATAGTCTTGCACGTGCTACTCTTTTGCAATCGGCACTAATCGACAATGCTGGTAATTCATCGGTTGCTGATCCACTCGATGTCTGTTTGTTGAACTATTTGCATGAGCAAAAATATAATTTTGATAAACTTACGCCACTCAAATCTTATGCTTTCGATCAAGCCCTGAAGATGTCCGGTAATCTTTATAGCGATAAAAATGATGGTTTGCGACTCGTAGTCAAAGGTGCACCAGAAGTAATTTTGCAACGTTCCAAACTCAAGCAGCAAGAACGTGAGGAAATTGAGGCTGAGCTACTGGAATTGGCAGGGAAAGGCTATAAGGTCATCGCCATTGCTAGCGGTAAATTGAAGCACGAAATTAATGAATTGGCTCGTCTTACAAAAGATGATAACTTTGATTTTGAAGGCTTTATTGCTATTGCCGATGCCATTCGTCCTGAAGCTGCCCAAGCAATTCGCCAAACCGCACGCATGGGCGTAAAAACCAAAATGGTGACCGGCGACCATGCCAGTACGGCATATGTTATCGGTAAAGAATTAGGACTAGCAGAGGATGTCTCTGAAGTTTTAGACTGTTCTAAGCTAGGTAATATAACTGATGACGATTTAGCAGACTTAGTGCGTTCAACTACGGTCTTTGCTCGCGTGACGCCCGAAGATAAGTTCCGTATTCTAAAAGCCATCAAACAGAATGAGATTTGCGCTATGACTGGCGATGGCGTAAACGATGTTCCCGCCCTTGTGGGTGCACATGTTGGAATTGCCATGGGCGATAGTCCATCCATCGTGCAAGATGCTGGCGATATTGTCTTATTGGATAATAATTTTAAAAACATTACCGAAGCAATTAGAGAAAGCCGTACAGTTCTGGCAAATATCCGGCGTATGCTCGGCTATCTTCTGGCAACTAATGCCGGCGAAGCTTTAACCATGCTTGGGGCCTTGTTATTCTTTGGCGGTCAAATGTTGACACCGATTCAGATCTTGTGGATTAACTTAGTGACAGACTCCCTGCTGGTAATTCCTCTAGGCCTTGAACCACCCGAACAAAAGATTTTACGTCGTCGTCCTGAGCATAAGGATGCGGCAATCCTATCCACTAATATGGTGGTGAGGATGATTATTATTGCTATTACCATGGCTTCCGTTACATTATGTACGTATTTTATATCTAATCTTATCCTTGAATCGCCAGCTCAAGCGAATACCCTGGCCTTTACCGCGCTAGTAGTAATGCAGTGGAGCAGCGCAATCGCGGCTCGTGGAACTTATGAGTCGGTTTGGCAACGCCTCAAGGTGCGTAATCACGGTTTTATATATGCTTTGATTATCGCAATCTTGTTACAAATATCAGCGATTTTTGGTCCATTGGCGCCTATTGTTGAGACGGTTCCAGTACCATTAATTATGCTTATAGTTGTAGCCTTTATTGGATTCTTTGTACCGCTTATCATTATTGAAATCTACAAAAAGCTTCAAAGTCAAGATTAACAGAGATTAGCGTTGTATTAAATACAACGCTAAAGTTATTGACACACTATATATAGTGTCTTAAAATAAGTATAGACACTAAATGTAGGGTCAACCAAGAAAGAAAATAAAAATTTATAAGAACATATCAAGAGGAGGTAATATTTTTTATGTTCAAAAAAATTGTGAAACGGGATGGGAAAATTGTAGATTTTGACCCAGAGAAAATAACTGAAGCTATTGCTAAGGCAGGACTCTCAACCGAAGAATTCAAGCATGACCGTGCGAAGCAAATAGCAGAAAAGGCTTTGAAACGCGCCGAGGAAACTATTAAGCAACGTACGCCAAGCGTAGAACAGATTCAGGATATCGTCGAAGAAGTGCTGATGGAGTCTGCCTTTAAAAAGACGGCTAAAGAATATATTACTTATCGCCAAGAGCGCAACCGTGTACGTGAAGCTAAAAGTAACTTGATGAATATCTACAAGACTATTGCGGTAGCCGACGCCTCAGAAGATTCAGATGTGAAGCGTGGTAACGCTAACGTCGACGGGAACTCTGCCATGGGTAAAATGTTACAATTTGGCGCTGAGGGTTCTAAGATTTTTGCCAAAACCCTGTTAATGCGACCAGAATTTGCTAAAGCGCACGACGAAGGTGACATCCATGTGCACGACCTTGACTTCTATGCAACTGGTACGTTGACTTGCTGCCAGACCGACCCCTTGCAGTTGTTTGCTGATGGTGGGTTTAATACTGGGCATGGGCACTTGCGTACTCCAAATAGTATTGGCAGTTATGGTGCACTTGCAGCAATCATTCTGCAAGCCAACCAGAATGAGCAACACGGCGGACAAAGTATCCCGAACTTTGATTATGCGATGGCTCCGGGCGTAGATAAGAGCTTCCGCAAGGCACTGAATCGTGCAATTCGCCAATATAATCGCTTTAGTGGGAATAAAGAGATAGAAGTTAAAATTCCTGAAAATTTGGCTTATGGTGACGAAAAGGCCATTAAGAAACTCAAGCTACCAGCAGGCATTGTAGAGAGTGCAAACGAGGATGTCGAACGCCAAACATTCCAGGCAATGGAAGGATTTATCCATAACCTTAACACCATGCATTCCCGTGCTGGCGCACAGGTGCCGTTTACTAGTATCAACTTTGGTACCGATGTGAGCCCAGCCGGTCGCTTGGTGGTACGCTGCTTGCTGGACGCAACTGAAGATGGTTTAGGGCATGGCGAGACTCCGATTTTCCCAATCTCTATTTTTAAAGTGAAAGAGGGTGTCAACTATAATCCTGGCGATCCGAACTATGATTTATTTAAACGCTCTATGGAAGTTTCGGCTAAAAGATTGTTCCCGAACTTTGTCTTTATTGATGCGCCGTTTAACCTCGAGGGTTATGTTCCGGGTGACTACCGTACTGAAATTGCCACCATGGGATGTCGCACACGGGTTTATGGTAGTATTTTCCCAGAAAGTGATCATATTACTACTGGACGTGGTAACTGTAGCTTTACAACTGTGAACCTTGTGCGCCTTGGCATTAAGCATGGTATCGCACTGGGCGAGCGTAAAGAAGCGGATTGGTCTGGTTTTTACAAAGATTTAGATGAAAAGATGGATTTGGTAGCTGCTGAGCTTTTGGAGCGTTACGAATTTCAGGCTAACCAGCATGTACGTAACTTCCCATTCTTGATGGGTGAGCGCAACTGGTTTGGCAGTGAGAAGCTGGGTTGGAATGATAATTTGCGCGATGTAATCAAGCATGGTACTTTGAGTATCGGTTTTATCGGACTTGCGGAATGTTTAGTGGCAATGACTGGCAAACATCACGGTGAAGATAAGGAATCACGTGAGTTGGGTCTGGATATCATCACTCATATGCGCGAACGTTGTGATATGTACATGAAGAAATATCACTTAAACTTTAGCCTCTTGGCTACACCAGCCGAAGGTATTGCGGGGCGCTTCACTAAGATCGACCGCAAAGAATATGGCGTGATTAAGGGTGTTTGTGATCGAGATTACTATACCAATAGTTTCCACGTGCCAGTTTATTATCCGATTAGCGCCTTTGAAAAAATCGAGATCGAGGCTCCATATCACGCTCTTTGCAACGCTGGCCATATTACTTACATCGAGCTAGACGGTGACCCTACGCAGAATATCGAAGCTTTTGAAGCTGTAATTCGCAAAATGAAAGAATCTGGTATTGGTTATGGATCTGTTAACCACCCAGTAGATCGTGACCCAGTCTGTGGCTATTCGGGTATTATTGCGGGCGATCGTTGTCCGGCTTGTGGACGATGTGAAGACGATGTGCCATTTGAACGCTTACGCCGCATTACTGGATATCTGGTCGGTAGTTTGGAGCGCTGGAACGACGGCAAGAAGGCTGAAGAGCGTGATCGTGTGAAACACGGTGTGACTTGCAATAAGGCTGGCGTCTATACGCCAGAAGAGAAAAGTAAGCGTGAAGCCGCTAAGCGCACGCAAAAGTCCATGACGGGGAAGAAGTAGTGCAGATTCGGCTTTCTGGACCACTAGAACACGATAATATTGTGAACGGGTACGGCCTTCGGGCCGTACTCTGGACGCAAGGTTGCGCTAGGCACTGCCTAGGCTGCCAAAATCCCGAAACCTGGGACTTTAATGCGGGATTTATGGTAGACGTGAAAGAAATTAAGGAACGTTTGCGAGGTTTTAAGGGGCAGGCTGGAATTACCTTTTGTGGTGGCGAGCCTTTTGAGCAGCCAGAAGCTTGTTTAGAGATTAGCAAGTGGTGTAGAGAGGAACTAGGCTGGAATGTTTGGAGCTTTAGTGGCTATACCTATGAGAGTTTACAAGAAATTGGCGGTGAGAAATGGGAATTCCTGAAAAGTTTAGACGCTTTGATCGACGGACCGTTTATCCTGGCTGAACGCGACTTAACAATAAAGTTTCGCGGTTCACGCAACCAACGTTTGCTACATCTAGAATACGGCACGGGTAAAATTTTGAGGATTGAATAATGAAAAATTTAGCGATGATCGCCTGTATAGAGCGCGATGGTGGGCTAGGTAAAAACAATGATTTGTTGTGGCGGTTTTCCGAAGATCAGAAGTTCTTCCGCAATACTACCATGGACAGTATTATCGTTATGGGTAGCAAAACTTTTATTAGTATCGGTCAAGCATTGCCAGGGCGAGAAAATCTAGTTTTGTCCAGAAGTAATATCTCTGCTCCAGACGTGACGGTATTCCATGATAAAACAGAATTGGATCAGTATCTGAAATCAATAGATAGCCAGAAATTTATTATCGGTGGCGCCAGCCTTTATGAGATGTACTTATCAGAGGCTGAAACGATTTATCTCACAGAAGTTAATGCCGAGAAGCCAGCAGATGTATTCTTCCCGAGTTTTGACCGTTCTAATTATAATGCAGAGATTTTGCAAACAGGCGAAACTGATGGTGTGTCGTATCGTATCGTAAAATACAGTCGCAAAGAGGAGGTTCAGAATGCTATCTAAATCTCAAGAATTTGCCTTCTCTCCAGCTACTGAGAAGCATGCCCGCGAAGAGCTTTCAGAAGAGTTAATGCGGGCACGAATTGAGGAATTTCTACAAAAATGAAATCCCAGGTGTATTTAGATTATGCCGCCACTTCACCATTGCTTTCGGAGGTAAAAGCGGCGATGATAGACGCTATGGATAGGGGTTACGGCAATGCCTCAGCTCTACATAGCACTGGGCATGACGCTACGCAAGCTATCGAAAGCGCACGAATCGCAGTAGCCAGATTAATAAATGCCGATCCGGCAGAAATCATTTTTACTTCTGGTGGGTCTGAGGCCAATAATACTGTTGCTGAGACCTTCCGCGATCGGGTTGTAGCCATGAGTGCAGTTGAGCATCCGTCAGTCACAGAATCAATGCGTGCCCGTGCTAGGAGTTGCAAAGTAATACCAGTAGACAAAGTGGGCAGAGTAAATCCAGAAAATGTGCCTACTGATGTTGATTTGGTATCGATAATGTTGGCGAATAATGAGCTCGGTACCATCGAGCCAGTAGCAGATATTGTAAAACGTTGTAAAAAATACAACACGTTCGTGCACACAGATGCAACTCAGGCTATAGGCAAGATAAAAGTTGATGTTAAGGCTTTGGGAGTAGACTATCTTACGCTTTCGGCTCACAAAATTGGTGGCCCAATTGGTATAGGCGCGCTCTATGTCCGTCAAGGCGCACCTTACAAGCCACTGATTTTAGGAGGACATCAAGAAAAACGCCGTCGCGCTGGGACTAGTAATACCTTGGGAATTGTCGGACTGGGCACGGCTATGCAATACGCTTGGGATAATTGGACTTGCAAAACCTTTTCGAACCAAGTCCGCGAATTGCGTGATAGGCTGCGTGATGGTATTCTGCAAACTGTACCATATAGCAGTTGCAATAGCCCCAAAGAGGAATGTCTACCTAATATCCTAAATATGAGCTTTCGGGCGGCTGAAGGAGAATCAATTCAATTATATCTAGATGCTGAGGGGATCATGGTGTCGACTGGCTCAGCCTGCGCCGCCGGTGATATTAAGCCCAGTCATGTATTAATGGCTACAGCCGGTGACGCTGAGATTGCTCATAGTAGTATTCGTTTTTCTCTGGGGCTTGATACTACAGAGGCGGATATAAAGCGGGTTTTGGCAATTCTACCAGACATTATCAAGCGTCTGCAGGGGATAAGCACTATTAAAGTTGAGGAGCAATATGACTGAATCGGCTAGCTGGATTTATTCTGATATTGTAAAAGAGCATTTCTTAAATCCACGTAATTTTCTAATGGGCGATGAAACTAAATATCAGGCTGATGCTGTGGGGGTTGTAGGCAATCCAGTCTGTGGTGACCAAATGAAAATGTTCATCCAAGTGCAAGATGAAAGAATTACTGATATAAAGTGGAAAACCTATGGATGTGCTAGTGCTATTGCTTCTACATCGGCATTGTCCGAGTTAGCCAAAGGTAAAACACTAAACGAAGCTTTACGGATTGGCCCAGAAGAAATCGCAATTTACCTCGGTGGCCTACCTAAACATAAATTTCATTGTTCGGTGTTGGGGCACGAGGCTCTAGCCGCAGCCATTGAAAATTTCCGACAGAAGGCGTAAAATTAGCTTATGGCTACAATGCGTTTTTGGCTTTCGTTTGGTTACCGGTTGTTGGCGGGGATTATTACTGGCGTTGTATTGTGGGCGCAGTTTGATTCTCTAGGTCTAAACGCTTGGCGTCTTCTAGAGACCTGGATACTGTTTTGCGCAACGCTTTATTTCTTGTTCTCTGCAGTTATTAGCTGGTTTCGGCGCAAACAACCGTTTCCCCAGGCAGCATTTTGTCCACTTTGGCAAGGTGTAATTTTAGTGAGTGGCATTTGCTTAGCAATTTTGTGGCTATTTTGTCAGGCTAATCAGCTAGTCTGGCTCGGTACGTCCACGACTATTATCTATATCTCGGCTTTTTTGACGCCGGCGCTAATCGTAGTCGACTGGCTTTTCTTCTCCAAAAAAGGCGGCTGGAGTTGGAGTTACCCGTTTTATTGGTTGGGAATAATAATTAGTTATTGCTGTATTGTCTTACTGACAGCTAGCACTTTTTCTGGTCGGGAAGATTGGGCATATCCATATTTCATGTTGAATTATCCAGCAACTGGTTTTGATTTATTATTTTGGTGGACACTGTTGATTTCCGTTATAGTTTTATTTGTAGGTTACGTATTCATGCTGTTAGATTATATTGCGAGTGGGCAGGTGCGCCAACATATTGTCCTGCCTAAAATTAAAACAATTATAATTGAGGAGCCGGTAGCGGAGAAGCCAGAGATAGACGTGGCAGATAAAGTTAAGCCTACCGCTCATAAATCGCTCAAGGCGACTACGTTATCCAAGCCTAAACCTAATCGCAAAAAGCCTCAGATGGATATCGTTAAGCCCGTAGAAGGTCTCAAAGACCGCAAGTCAGCTCAAAATTTACATCGTAATAACAAAAGCAAAGCGGACATTATCGCTGATATTCGTTTACGGGTTTCCGGTCCTAGCTCCAAAAAGGTTACTTCCGCTCCTCGACGTAGTCAATCGCGTTCAAATAACGCTAAAACTACCAAGAAGTCTTAGCTGTCACTAGGCTGTCACTTTGATTTGCTAGAATGTAATTAATCGGGGCATACCCGAAATTACTAACGCTAATTTGAGGTTACAATGAAAATACTTGAAGTCAAAAATTTAGTCAAAACCTATGGCAAAGGCGAGAATAAAGTTCGCGCCGTGGATGATATTAGTTTTTCAGTAGATGAAGGTGAGTTTGTGGCAATTGTAGGTGCCAGCGGTTCGGGTAAGTCTACCTTATTACACTTACTGGGTGGAGTAGATCGCCCCACCTCAGGGAAAGTTTTAATTGACGGAAAAGATATCTATGACTTGTCGGATGATGCACTAGCGATTTTTCGCCGCCGTCAAGTAGGAATTATCTATCAATTCTATAACTTAATTCCGATTTTGAATGTTACGGAGAATATCACTTTGCCATGCGATTTGGATGGTAAGACTGTCCCAAAGAGTCGCTTGAGCGAGTTGCTCAAAACGCTAGGTCTTGAAAATCGTACCACGCATCTGCCCAACCAACTTTCTGGTGGTCAACAACAGCGCGTCTCGATCGGTCGTGCCTTGATTAATAACCCGGCAATTATCCTAGCTGATGAGCCTACCGGCAATCTTGATTCTAAGTCTGGCGATGAGATTGTCTCACTGCTCAAACTTTCCAACAAGAAATATCATCAAACCATCATTATCATTACGCACGATCTCGAAATTGCTAACCAGGCAGATCGCATTATTACTTTTGAAGATGGCAAAATCATCAAAGACGAGCAGAATTAGAGGCACCCGAAATGAGAATTTTACAACGGCTAACCCTAGCTAATTTAAAACAAAACAAACGTCGTACGGCAGTGACTATTATTGGTGTTTTACTCTCGACTGCACTAATTCTAGCGGTAGTAGGAATGGTCACCAGTTTTCAAAAGATGATGATCAACTGCACGATTGCTGATTTTGGTGATTTCCATGAAATGTATCAGGAAGTGCCAGTGGACGCACTAAAATACATTGAAGACAATCAGCATGTTGAAAGCTATTACTATTCAAAGCCAATCACAAAGGGCGACATTGATGAAACAGCTTACTCTCGTTATGAGCTCTATCAGCATGAGCCGTATAATGTTGAATATTATGAGAAGCTAGACATATTACCAAGTGATGCTACTGGCACATATAATATATATGTACGCTACGATAATCCAAAAAACTTTGAAGCTAATCGTGAAACCATTCAAGCGTCCTTAGAATCTGCCACTGGCAAAAGCATCAACTATCGCACCAACAGTCCTCTCTTACGTTACGAAGCTCAAGTTATGGGCGACGTCGCTTTGGCTACGCTGTACAGTATGGCCATAATCGTCATTATTATCATCGTGGTAACTAGTATTTTTGTAATTCGTAATAGCTTTAGTATTTCTGCTACCGAACGAGCTAGACAATTCGGTATGCTGTCCAGTATTGGAGCTACTCCACGCCAAATTCGCCACAGTGTATACTTTGAAGGATTAGTCATAGGTTTGATTGGCGTACCGCTAGGAATCTTATTAGGTATTGCTGCAGTGGGCGTTCTAGTTATAGTCGTGAATGTTTTGTTGCAAGGAATGATGCAAGCTGATGTCGAATTCTGTATGCCGTTTTGGATTTTCCCAGTATCAATTTTCTTAAGCTTTATTACAATTTTCTTCTCCAGTTTGATACCAGCTATTCGTACTGCTCGTATGTCGCCAATAGATGCTATCCGCGGTAATCAAGATATCAAGATCAAGGCAAAGAAGCTGCGCACTTCAAAATTGGTCAAAAACGTTTTCGGTATCGGAGGAGTGATTGCGGATAAGAACCTCAAACGGAGCCGCAAGAAATATCGTACTACCGTGGTTTCAATCGTACTTTCGGTTGCGACTTTCATTGGACTATATAGCTTCATTAGTTACGGCAAAGATCTTACTGGTATGCAGTTCAGTAATTCTGAGGTAGACTATGCTGTGTCTGGAGCTTCACCTGAATTCTATCAAGAATTGCAAGAAAAGTTTGGACTGGAAGACTCGGCCTATTACTTTAATACACGGATTGCTAACATTCAGGTATACGTTATGCAGCAATCGGCTTTTGAAAAATTCGCCAAGAGCGTAGGTGTACATGAAAAAGATTATAGTCACATCGCCATTATGAATCCCAAAGAGCTACGTCGCCTTGATGATGGCTCCCAACAAATTCGCAACTTTACGGATATAAAAGATGGCGGAACGCAAAAAGTAACCGTACAACCATATGGTGAAATACCTGAGAAATGTCGCGAATCTTACACTGATGATACTGGCACGCATTACAGCTATGGTTATGAGAGTGAATGTTACTATAAAGCAGTTGGCAACCCTAAAGACGTTGAGCTAACAATTACAAAAGTGATTGACACATGGCCAATCGGCTACGATGTCGGTAACTACTGGCCAATGATCTTTGTACCAGAGAATTATTATCGTCGTAATGAGCTTGGCGTCATTGTTGACCAAAAGCAAAGCTATCGTGATGACTACCACTATCTCGAAAGTGCCCTCTATGCCGAAAACGTCGAAAATGGTTCAGAGATTTCAGAATATATCGATGAGCAAATTGAGACTGGCAAAATAAGTGAAACGGTTACATATCAGGATGTACATGAAACTATGTCGCAAATGCGCCGTATGTACTTGCTAATTTCAATCTTCCTCTATGGGTTTATTATTGTAGTAACATTGATTGGTGTTACTAATATCTTTAACACTATTACTACCAATATTGCTCTACGCGCCAAAGAGTTTGCTATGCTTAAGTCTATCGGCATGACTAGTAAGGAATTTAATCATATGGTGCGCCTTGAGAGTCTAATGTATGCTGGTAAAGCTCTTGTTATTGGTATTCCGCTTGGATTGGTCTTGTCCTACGCATTTTATCAATCCATTGCAAATTCGGTTGACTTTGGCTGGATAATCCCATGGGTAGCAATTCTCATCTCTATAGTTGCGGTCGGCTTGCTAATTGGCGTGATCATGCGCTACTCTGTCAAACAAGTTGAAAAACAGAACATTATTGAGACTATCCGCTCTGAAAATATCTAGTATAATATAGCTATGAAATTACTGCTCGTCGAAGACAACCCGCTCACCGCTAAAGGTTTGCAATACCTTCTAGAACGTGAGCACTATGATGTTGATGTGGCGAGCAGCTTAGCTGAAGCTGAAGCCAACCTAGCCATGTACACTTATAAATTAGTACTACTGGATGTTGGTTTACCAGACGGCGATGGCTTCGCCTTGACCGAGACTTTACGTCGTCAGTCTAAAACGGCAATTATATTTCTCACTGCCAAAGACGATGAAGCAGATGTCGTGAGGGGGCTAGAGTTGGGCGCAGAAGATTATATTACCAAACCTTTCCGTAATCGTGAACTATTGCTGCGTATCCAAAAGGCACTGCGTCCCCAGGCCGCCAGTGTGCAAAAGGTTACAGTTGGCGCACTAAGTCTTGACCATACTGGTACTAGCGTAAGCGTGGCGGGAAATGAGATTACCTTAAGTGCTGTAGAGCGCCGCCTCTTATCTCGCTTAGTAGAAAATATTGGGCAAGTGGTTACCCGTGAGCAGCTCTTGGATGAGATTTATGATGCCTCGGGTAGTATTGTTAATGACAACACGCTCTCGGTCTATCTTAAGCGTTTACGTAAGAAACTCGGCCCTAGCGTGACTATCGAAACCATCAAAAGCGTCGGTTATCGTTTGCGGGGAGAGACAAATACTTAAATGCGCCGACGTGTTTTTAAAATTATTTTGCCGGTGCTATTGATTGGGGCTGTTGTCGGCATCAGTACTGCCTGGGCATTCAATAATATTAGGTATTCATATCAGCAGACCGCCAATCAGGAGATTATGGCAATTATCGGTGCCGCCGTTACTAGTGATGATGAGTTCCAGCTAATTTCCGCTCTGCGTCAAAACAGTCCAGACCAGGTTATGGCTGGTTCCAACTTGCTCAAAAAATATGGCTATCTGCTAAACGACCAGATTGCAGATAGCGCCAGTAGGCTATTGCATCAATCTATCTTAATTATCAGCTTGGCGATCACCATTATGATTATAGCTGTCGTGGTGTATTTTGTTTACTTAGATTGGCGACGTAATCGCCAAATTGCTGAACTAGTGGAATACATTCAAAGCTTAAATAATCGCATTTATGAACTCCACTTGGAGGAAAACAGTGAAGATGAGCTTTCAATTCTTTCCAACGAATTATATAAAATAATGGTGCTCTTGCGCGAAGCAGCTGATAATCAGCATCATGCCCGCCAGCAGCTAGAGACGGCCTTGGCTGATATCTCACATCAACTCCGCACCCCACTCACTTCTATGCAAGTAATGGTGGACAATATTTATGATGATCCTAAAATGCCTGCAGCTGTACGTCAGGATTTTCTGCGTTCGATTAGCCGTCAGGTAGAGTCAATGTCTAGTCTAGTGATGACATTGCTGAATTTGGCAAAATTTGACAATGGATCTATTCGTCTACAACAGCTTCCAGTGGAAGCTGGCGAACTCTTGGAGGAAGTTCGCCAAAAGTTAGAAATTCTAGCTGACTTGCGCGGTGTGGAAATTATGTTTGCTGGCGATCTGCAAGCTCAGGTGCGAGTGGATCGGCGCTGGCAGGTGGAGGCACTGACAAATATCGTCAAAAATTGTTTAGAACATAGCCCGGAGGGGAGCAAAGTTACGATTACCGTCACTAGTAGCCCGTTGTTTTTGCGCCTCAAAATTCAAGACCACGGCGAGGGCATCGCTGTGCAAGATTTACGCCACATTTTTGAGCGTTTTTATAAAGCCAAAAACTCTGCGGCTGGCAGCGTGGGCATTGGCCTGGCTTTTGCCAAGACAATTATTGAAGCTGACAATGGCCAAATTTCCGTCAAGTCTCAAGAGGGTAAAGGCACCGAGTTCACAGTGACGTATTTTCGGTGAAAGTGTTATAACATACCTTGGCTTTTTCAAATCTTAATGGTCCCCGATTTCCATATTCCGGTCATGGTCATGGCTACTATTGTTGTTAACAATATAACCACTAATCGCCAACTCCAGCCAACTAGCCAAACCGTCATTTGTGCGCCATAGGCTAGCTCAAAGACTCGTGTGAGTGGAACAGCATAAAGTAGCGATAGTATCGTCATCAGGCCTAACCCAACTATGACTGCTAGTAGGCATACTAGAACTCCGAGCATTAACGTGTAGCAACCATAGATTCGTCTTAGATCGTTTAGCGTTGCTCCTTTTGCCTGATATAATTTTCGATTCTTCGTTTCTTGACCTAATAGACGCGACAAAGTCATTACAGTGATAAAAAGTGAGACTGTCATCAATATTCCAGCTATAATGGCATAGGTTCGCCATATCTTCTCAAAGGCCATATCGATGTTCACTTCATATGCGGTAAACGGAGTTTTGACTGGTACCGCAGCTAAAAATAAGTCTAGCACACTATTCACTTTAACATTGTTGAGAGCTAAATCCATTATTTGCCCTGTACCTGGCTCACCTGCCTCTGGTGCTACTTTTCGTACTGCTTGCTCGAGACCCGCGATACCTAGGCCTATTGCCATTATTAATCCCAGCACTACACCCATTGTTGATGCTACTAGTGCGTGTCTCCATTTTTTTGCCTTGATCGGAGCAACTCCTAATCGCCAATTATCACACATTTTCATTTATGCCACCCAAACTTTTCCATCTGCTACGTTGACAATTTGTTCAGCATATCTTTCTATGCGTTCATCATGGCTCGCTATAATCACGGTCACTCCTATCTGCTGTACATCCCTTAACACCTCTAGTACTTTCTGTATGCTCTGTGAATCCAAATTATTAGTTGGTTCATCTGCTAAAATGACCTCTGGCTCCATAAATAATGCTTGTGCTACGCACACTCTTTCCGCTTGTCCACCAGAGATCCCTGCTGGTAAACTATTAATTACTTCAGTAATACCAAGCTGTTTTGCTAGTTCTTCAACTCGCTCGTGTCGTTTACTAGGAGGTATGTTAGCAAAAACCCCTGCTAGCTCAATATTTTCCGCTACCGTTAGCTGTGGCTGCAGATAAAACCCCTGAAAAATAAACCCAACTTTTTTACGAAAGAACTCCGTTCGTACTTTCCCATGTAGCTTAGCTACATTTTGCTCATCAATCAAAATTTCGCCACTACTAGGCCTATCAATCCCGCCGATAATGTTTAGTAAGGTAGTTTTTCCAGCTCCACTTAATCCCCGGAGCATGACAAAAGTCCCTCGATTAATTTGTAGATTCACATCTTCAAAAATCAACTTTTTCTGATAACTTTTACTAACATTTTTTAACTCGATTGACATTACATTTCCTCCTTTAATTTTTTAGCAATATGCTTTGATGAGAATCTCCAGCTAGTCATTAATAGTATGATTGGCGCAGTTAGTAGCATTAGTCCGATTGAACGCCAAAAAACCGTGTCTATCCCTACTAGTAATCCGAACGGCGCCTTAGCTAAACCAAAGAATCCTTGAACCGCCTCGCTAAAACCTGCTAAAGCATTCATCGTCGACATACCTAATGTTAGTATTAGACCAATCATAATGCTTAGCCCTACCGCAAGCAGGCATAATTCTAGCAGGTAAACTAGGTAAATGAAGTAAACTTGTCCCAGTGAAGCACCTCGAACGCGGTAAAGTAAAATCGTTGCGATATCAGATTCTACCAAGTGTGCAAAAGTAGACAGTACTACTATTAAGGCTACCGCCGTCAATATTAAGATAATCGGCGCCAAAACTATATCCGTGCTATAGTTCATTTTTCGGACTATGCCAGTTGTATAGTGACCAAATAAATCCTCTACAGATAATCCATACGATACGCCGTTGTAGTTCACGGCTTTTGGTACAGTTTTAAAATCAGTGGCGTTTTCTGCACTATCAACAAGTTTTAGGGCTTGTTGATAATCGTCAAATTCAGCAACAACTTCTATGGATGGCGACTTTTTATAAAACAAATCCTCTTGATCTTGTTCGGTTATATCTGATTCTGGCAAAGATTCTATGTAATCTTCATATTTCTCAAAACTTTTCTTCAGCTCATTTTCCGCATATTCCTTTGCCATAACGCTGTCTACTAAATAGTATTCTGGCGTACCGAAGCTCCATATGCTCCCAACAAACATATTACTCGGTGCCAAGTCTTGCACAATCATATCATTTCTGTCTGGTTTACAAAGTTCTCCCACTTTAACAAACTGACTGGACTCTTCCATGCCTCCCCAATTTTGTACTGTCAGTACTCCGATTTTACCATCTGGCACTTCTTGTACTGATCCAATCGCCAGTATTTCTGCTACACCTCTATCTATTACCCGTATTTGGTCATTTCCTATTTGATCATATGTTTCCATTATGCCAACTACCCTTCCGCCATATTGCTTCACAAAAGCGTCTAGGCTTGGTATCGTATCAATAAGCGAATTGACATTTTCTTCTCCTTTACCACCACGCACTGTGTAACCTAGGCTTAGATAAGTTTGTCCGGATTGCCCAAATGATGATTTGAGCAGAAGATTCCAAGTTCCTCGCGTAAAAAAGCTTACTCCTATTATTAAGCCAAAAATCACCGCCATTGTCATAATAACTGTTATACTGCGTCGTTTATTCTTGCGCAAATTCGTTGTTGCCAACCTATAAGTGTCACCAAATCTCATACTTCATTCCTTAGTTATTTATAAAAACACCCCGACAACTTGCCGGGGTTAGGTTAGGAAAATACCACGCCTTCCAATCTAAAAACTACAGAGTTCCATTTACAGTATCAGGTATTAATACGTTACTGTAACCTTATAGTAATTTACCGGAGTTACCACTAATCGCGGGGCAATCCGTAGGTCAATTCGTACAACGTTACCGCCGTACTCAAGCTTACCGTCCGCCGCAACTCCGCAGATATTGTCACCACGCCAAACCACATTGCCGTTGGAGTCATACATCAAACAGTCGATTTGGTAAACCCATCCGTTATATCCACTTCCGGTTACCTTGTAATAGAACCAACCGTTACCGTGTGGAGCTCGCAAATCGTCGCCCGTCATATTCTTGTAGCCATCACCGACCACAAGAGTTTTAGTCTTGCGAGGAGTGATGCCATCATCAGAACTGTCGCCGTCCGCAATGGGGTCGGCGACAGTTCCATCTGCAGCCACACCATCGGCTGCAGATGCTGTTATGGACACGGCAAATATCATTACACAAGCCAAGAAAGTAGCCGTGATTCTCTTAATTTTTCTCACAAAAATCCCACCTTTCTTTTTGAAGTGCATGGTATTTTCACACCAACCTCATTAAGTATATATCGTCAGTAAATTACTGTCAATTATCCTGGCGACTTTTTTGGCTAAAAACTGGTCGAGCCCCTAGTTCTATCCGCCTACCGTCAGGGCGGGGAAGTTTTGGTGTTTAATAAGTATCTCTACCCCCGGATGTCGCTTAGCTTGCATGTGTAATCCTTATCGCCAACTTCTTTGAAACGCTTAGTTGGGTACATCAAGGTACCATCACCGACACAAAAAGCGGCACCGCGAGGCGTCTTACTTCCCATAATAACCAAAGCTCTACAGCTGATTATTTACGCGATGCCGCTTAAATCCATCTGTAGATAATACTCTGGTTTTGGGTTGTAAGACAATTTCATTATATCATATTATCAAAAGATCGGCACCCACCGCGGCAAAAACCAGCGGATGGGGAAACCGTTGAAGCGATTGTTCGGGCCGTTGGACGGTTTAACTGCCGAGGGCTCAATCTGGAGGTAGTAAGCCGTAGTAGCGGCCTCACCTCGCGACGACCAACCGAAGCCGTATGCGCCAGCGTTCCTGAAAGTACCAGCAGTTTTGTTTAATTCTACATCGCCGCTGCGCACAGGCCATCCTCAATCAACAACACCGAAATAAAAGGCACAGGAAAAAGAAGTTCACTTTTGCTGCCTTTGGCCGTAGCCGTCCAGCGACTATCCTCCGCTAGCTGGCGGTTCTCCATCAAAAGATCGTGAAGTTCTCCTCTGGAATAATCAAGATAATTATACTGAGGTTTGATATAATTACTGATTATGGTCAATAATTTAACAATGAACTTCTGTTGCCGCAAGGGTTATTGGGCTGATTTTGAGGTGTAGTTTTTCAGCTTTTACCCGCCTATCGTGCGCAGCGGCTACATCGAGTTGCCTAAAACTGCTGGTACTCTCAGGAACGCTGGCCACAATGCTGACTATTGGTCGTCTCGCGGTTCTGCTGCTACTAATGCTTACAACCTCGAATTCAATACTGCGGTCAACCCGTCCAATGGTCCGAATAATCGCTGGTACGGTTTCCCCCTCCGCTGCCTACTCGTGTACCGCGGTGGGGTGCCGATCTTTTTATTGGGTCGGCAGGAAAGTCAATCTCGCTATGCTCGATAACGAACCTTAAACCTTCAAATTCTGGACTATCCATCAAATATAATAGACTAGACACGAGGCCTAGTCTATTATATTTGGCTGGGTCGGCAGGATTCGAACCTGCGAATGCTGGGACCAAAACCCAGTGCCTTACCACTTGGCGACGACCCACCAATATACTTATTTTAGCACATCTTGCTAGTTTTGACTAGAACACTTTTCGGCAAGTTTTGCTTCTGCGTAAGCCTCCACTACACTTTCTTTTACTTCGGCTTCGCGTAAATTTGGTAATTCTTCTACAATTACTTTAATACATCCAGCAATTGGAATTGCAATAATCGCTCCCAGTAAACCAAAGATGTTCATGCCAATAATAATTGCCACTAGCACCATGGTTGCTGGCAAATTTAGGGCATTGCCTTGGATTTTTGGTGCAATCACATTATTTTCAATTTGTGCATAAATAATATAGAATACCAAGAAGATAGCAGCTGCCACTGGAGAACTAAACAGCAGTACTAATGTTATTAGCATACAGCTAATAATTGGACCAAACATTGGAATCAAATAAAATACCATTGCTAAGAGCCCCATCGGTAATGCTAATCCACCTGGCAGACCAAAGGTAAATGATAGTAATAGTACTACAATTGTTACTACCAACCCATCAAGTAATGCTACCATTGCTTGATGAGAAACATAGGTCGAGACTACATCTACCATTCGCCCCGCCAAACGTTTCCAGGCCCGCACCGCTGAATTTTTGCGCCGCCCTTCAATAACATTCCAACCAGCATCAATAATCGAGGGACCTTCTAGGGAGAAGAACAAAGTTAGCACAATCGTCAAAATTATATTTGTTAATACTTTGGCTACAGTTCCCACGCTCATTACCAAAGTATTACCGATGTTTGAAACAAAACTACTAGAGAAATTTTGTAGTGCTGTTGCAATTTCATTCTGTAAATTATCGATTCCAATTGTTTGTCCAAAATCGTTAATACCATCCCAGCCCCCCAGAGTATGTTCGAAAGTCTGTGGCAACTGCTGAACAAACTGCGTAGTTTGTTCAATTACCACTGGACCCACCATCGCAACAACTACCCCGAGTACACCAATTACCAAAATGTAGGCAATAATTGATGACGAAGCTGAGTGGTCTTTCTTGGTGAGCCGGTTAATCCTTTGTGCCAGTGGACGAATCGCAATAGTTAAGAACAGAGCAATCCCAATGATCATAAGTGCTTCCCAGGCTTTCCAGATAAACAACGCTGCTAGACCAAATCCCAAAATCACCAACCAGAATCGGACAAAAGTCTTTGTATCTACTTCTACTGTCTTACTCATGCGACCTCCTTAATTACTACTATCTTATCATAGATTAGGCTTCTGTATAATATTTTGCCAAAAACTCGCGCCGGTATTCGTCAAAGTAATCTCCCAACATTGCCTTGCGAATTTCCTCTGTCAAGCGCACAATAAAACGCAGATTATGAATCGAAGCTAGATTATAATACTTGGCTTTTTTCTCCGTATCTCCCGAACGCCACATCGCCCTAAGACTCCCGCGCGTCCAACCTGCCTTGCAGGTAGCGCAATCGCAACTTTGGTCCAGGGTTTCTCCGGCATCTGCAAACTTACGTAAGTTGATATTGCCGTTTCTGGTATAAATTTTACCATGTCGGGCTTCACGCATTGGTGCTACGCAATCAAAAGTATCCGCCCCCATTTCCGCGCCAATCAAAATATCGTCTGGGTGCGACAACCCCAAGAGATGGCGCGGCTTCTCTATCGGTAATTCTTCATTGCACCAGCGTAAAATTTCCCCAAGATCCTCTTTCAGAAAAGCCCCACCCAGTCCAAAGCCATCAAATCCTGCTCCGTCCACACGCATTTTAGCCAAATTCTGAGCCGTTTGGCGACGCAAATCTTCCCAACGCCCACCCTGTAATATACCATATAGGTTCTGTCTGTAGCCTAGACCATCACGGTGTTTTAGATGCTCGCGCAAACTTCGCTCAGCCCAACGTTCCGTTCGTTGCATAGCTTCAATATTGTATTCGTAGGTATCTGCTAACGAAGTTAATTCATCAAATGCCATATGAATATCGGCGCCAATTTGGCACTGGATTTGCATCGATTCTTCTGGACCGATAAAATCTGGCTCACCGTCAAATGGATCAGTAAAACTCACCCCGTCTTCCGAAACATGCGCCAAGCGTTCTTTGTGTGCGGTATTTGTGACATGACGCTCTTTTTCCATCGAGACTACCTTACCCAGACCAGAACCTAGCGACATTACTTGGAATCCACCACTATCAGTCAGCGTCGGACCTTGCCAAGACTTAGCCGGCAAACCGTCGGGACGCAACTCATGAGCTTTGAGTAGACTTTCTCTTTCTAAGGAACTCTTCGCGACTAACGGGGAGCGACCGAAGCAAGTCTCGCCCGTAACGACGGGCCGAGACGCAGCGGGTTCCGTGAAAGGGAAAGGCTGATCAAAGCTGAGGGGTTTCCATTCCGCTAACCCTCCTGCCTTGGCAATCTTCGCTGCCTGCCGCCGTAGGTGGTAGCCATTTGAGAGCATCGCTTGTGCCCCCAGCTCATGCAAATCGTCTGCTGAAATAAATCGCACATACCCCCGTGTCCCCACGGCCATAAACGCCGGAGTCTTAATCTCTCCATGTGCGGTTTTTATCACACCCACACGCCCAAGACCATTTGGCAACACTTTTTCAATCACAAATTCCATAGCTATATTATAATAGATTACATGAAGATTTTACAGCTCAATGTTTGGATGGGAAAAGTGGAAGGAAACCTCCGCCGGTTTCTTGAAAGTAATGAATTTGATGTGATTTGTATGCAAGAAGTGTTTGCGTCGCAAAGTCGCGAAGAGCACCTATCGCGACTTTGTTTTGATCTATCTAGGATCGTCAAAGCTAGTAGCTTGTCGCATGTTTTCTTTTCTCCAAATTGGAGTAGTAAAATTGCTGGAGGGGATATGGAGCTCGGTAATCTTATCCTGAGTCGTATACCATTCATTGAAACTTTTAGTGAGTTCGTCAATGGAGAATATCACGATAATACTATTTTAGGTGAAAAAGTTGGTAATAATCTCAATATCCAAATTGCTAAACTTGAAAATGGTTTTACTGTAGTCAATCACCACGGTTTCTGGCGTCCAGATCCGATGGGCAACAATGATACCATCAAGGCTTTTACCAAGGTCGGGCAAATTGTTCGGCGTCTAGATAATGGACCACTGGTGATGTGTGGTGATCTGAATATTACTCACGATTCTCCTGCTATGCGACCATTGGATTTCTTGCGCGACCTCACCCATGAGCACAATATCAAAACTACCCTTTCTGGGCTCAAATACGATGGTGAGGTGGCTTGTGATCATATTTTAGTCAATGACCAGGTTAAGGTGCAAGATTTTACGGTCTATCCAGATTTAGTTTCCGATCACTTGGCACTATCCGCCAATGTGGAAGTCGCATAAAAATACCTCCCTTGCGGGAGGTCGGGGTTGGTCGTAAAACTATTATTCAATAATGTTCTTTCCGTCTTCGTACTGCAGATTATAGCGTAATTTGCATGCCAGATAAGCCGTAAATTTCAACAGTACCAGCTCAATCAAGATGCCTGCCACATAGGCAAACATTGCCTGCTTGATAAAGTCCCGTAACGAAACCCGCCCCACAAAAGCTAAGGTTTCAAACAGAAGGCTATCAGAGAAGCGTGCAATTGCCGACGAAATAAACGCTCGCCATTTAAAATCGGACTGACTGTCTTCATTGGCATATAATTCATCAGTTTTCTGCCGTGCGCGGACTCTTGCAAAAACATCATTATTCGTGATTTGGCTAGCTAAAAAGCCTACCACGCTGGCCAAGAAAATTCGTCCAGTAGCACCCTGAATGATGTCGAAGGCACTATTATCGACGCCCGGAAAATCTGGCAGAACCACTTTTGCAAACAACATGATACATGCCACTACTACGGCGAATATTGAGCAATAAATTGCCACCAAATTCGCCAGCTTTTGTCCGTAGATGTTGACCAGCAAATCACCGATCACATAGGTAATTGGGAACATAAAAATCCCTGCATCTACTGGTATGCCAAACAAATTCCATACCTTCAAGGCGGCCAAATTGCTAGCCAAGAGTGTCACCCCAAGCTCTGTGCTAAACAGCACCAAGACTCTAATCACAGGAAATGTCATTTCCTCAGGATCGGCGATAAGTTTGCCGATCCCCAAAATATTCAAAAGCCGCATTCAAAACACCCCTTTCTTAAAGAGCCAACCCCTATCTCTACATTATAGCATGCATTGTAAGAAATGTCAATAGCAAAATCGTGATTTTAGCACACGACTATTGACATTGCTAAAAATTAGCGTTATCATGGTTAAATGCTCAAGTTGTTCAAATACCTCAAACCTTATTGGTGGCAGACCATGCTTTTGCTTGGCACAATTGCTCTGCAGGTTTGGGCAGGATTGCAACTTCCAGCTATGATGGCTAACATTATTAATCATGGTATTATAGCCGGCGACCTTAACTACATTTGGTTAACTGGTATTTGGATGATTGGCTTTGCTCTGCTAGCTTCACTTTGTGCCTTCACGGCCAACTTTCTCTCTGCCTGGCTTGGCGCTCGCTTCATCCGTGATGTACGCCATGACTTTTTCGCCCACGTCCTTAGTCTCAGTATCGCTGAGAACGACCAATTCTCTACGGCCTCTCTTATTACGCGCACTATGAATGATATTTTCCAAACCCAGCAGGCGGTCACAATGTCACTTTCTATGGGGGTGCGTGCACCACTCACCTGTATTTTGGCGATTGGCCAGGCAATCGCCACTGCTCCAGACATGACCTGGATTATTGCTTTAGCTGTAGGTGTCATCCTCGGTCTCACGATTTTGATTATGTCAATCGTGATGCCAAAGTTCCAACTTATCCAGAAGCTAGCCGATCGCCTCACTTTGCTCACGCGTGAAAATCTTACTGGCTTACGTGTAATCCGGGCTTTTAATAATGAAGACTTGGCGAAACGCAAGTTTGAGCGCACTAATGAACAAAACGCTAAACTTAATACTTTCGTTGACGCCATTATGTCTCTCGAGAACCCATTGATTAGCTTGGTTTTCAATGGTACTACCTTGCTCTGTATTTGGATTGGTATTTCACTAATTACTACTAATTTTGCCTATCTGGGTAATATGATGGCCTTCATGCAATATGCTATCCAGGTAGTTATGTCTTTCCTTTTTCTTACTATGTTGTTTGTCGTTATCCCACGCGCCAGTGTTTCCGCAAAACGTGTCAATGAAGTCTTGGAAACTAAAACCAAGCTCAAATGGCGTGAACAGACCTTGGGCAAACCAGACCTAAAACCATCAGTAGAATTTTCACATGTTGATTTTGCCTACAGCGGTGCAGAAGAAAAGGTCTTGCAAGATATTTCTTTCGTGGCTAAAGCCGGAGAGACCACGGCTTTTATCGGTTCTACTGGTTCTGGTAAATCCACCCTGATCAACCTAGTACCGCGTTTCTACGAGGCTACTGGCGGAGAAATCAAAGTTAACGGCATTAGCCTTAAAGATTACGCCAAGTGTGACCTCATGCGCCGGATTGGTTATGTCCCACAGCGCGGTGTACTATTCGCCGGCACTATCAAGAGTAATATTCTATTCGGTGCCCCTGAAGCAAGTGATGAACAGCTTAAACTTGCCGCACGCGTTTCCCAATCTGAGGAATTTATCGAAAAAATGGACAAAAAGTATGATTCGCATATTGCTCAAGGCGGGACTAATGTTTCTGGCGGCCAGCGGCAACGCCTATCAATTGCGCGCGCTATCGCTAAAGATCCAGACATTTATATTTTTGACGATTCATTCTCGGCATTAGATATGAAAACTGATGTCAAACTCCGTCGTGATCTAAAACCGATCACCAAGAATGCAGTAACCTTGATCGTTGCCCAACGTATTAGCACTATCCAAGACGCCGATCAAATCGTTGTCTTGGATAAAGGAAAAGTGGTCGGTAAAGGCAAGCATTTGGAGCTACTAGACAGTTGTAAAGTTTACCGAGAAATCGCCAAATCGCAACTTTCCGATCAGGAATTTAATACTGCTATGTCGGCCGCGAAGAAGGAGGGAAAACATGCCTAGACCAGGACATGCCACTGCTAAGCCTAAGAATTTTGGCTTATCTTTCAAAAAATTCGCTACTTCGCTAAAACCATGGCGCTGGGCTATTGTCGCATCAGTGATTTTGGCTATTGCGGCAGCAGTTTGTTCGATTTTTGGGCCGAATATTTTAGGTCAAATGACTAACACGGCAATTGCTGATTATTCAATCGCCGTAGAGCAGGCTGGCGGTCAGATTCCTGATAGTGAAACCTTATCGGCTGCCATTAATTGGAGCAAATTAGGACGTCTTGCTCTTATTCTCATTGGTCTGTATGTGACATCGGCTATTCTCAATTATATCCAAGGAGTGATTTTATCCGTGGTGTCTGCGCGCTATGCCAAAAAGATGCGCGCGCAGATTTTAGATAAGATTTCGCATTTACCAATTTCGTATTTTGACCAGCACCAGATAGGTGATATTCTTTCGCGCATGAGTAGCGATGTTGATGTAGTTGCTTCAACTCTCACAAGTGTACTCACTCAGATTATCACCAGCGTCACTACTATTGTTGGAATTTTAATTATGATGCTGACGATTTCAGTCTGGCTATCGGTGATTGCACTAATTGCTGTGCCTTTGTCGCTATTTTGTGTTAGTTTTGTTGCTAAGAAAGCCCAAGGTTACTTCCGTAGCGGACGTATTGTTATGGGCACCCTAAATAGTACGATTGAAGAAGACTATTCTGGACAAACAATTATCAAGGCTAACAACTATGAAGCGACTGCTATCCAAAAATTTGATCGCACCAACCAGCACCTCTGCGAAATTACTTGGAAAGCCAACTTCTTCTCGGCTTTAGCCTTCCCAATTACTAATATGCTTACCAACATTAGCTATGTGTTGATTTGCATTGCTGGTGGTCGCTTAGCAATTGATGGAAAACTCTTGATTGGTAGCGTTCAGGCGTTTATCCAGTATGTTAACCAATTCAACCGCCCAATCACCGAAGTCTCACAGATTACCTCTAGTGTGCAGCAGACTCTGGCTGCGGCCGAGCGAATCTATAATTTCTTAGAAGAGCCCGATGAAGCGCCAGATGCTAATCCAGCCAAACAAATTGAGGCTATACAAGGAGCAGTAGAATTTCATCAAGTAAACTTTTCTTATGACAAAACGCGCCCCATTATTACGGATTTTTCAGTTAAAATTCGTCCTGGCATGCAGGTGGCTATTGTTGGGCCAACTGGTGCCGGTAAGACTACGATCATCAATCTCTTGATGCGATTTTACGATCCTGACACTGGCTATATCACGATCGACGGCGTACCTACTAAAGAAATGAAACGCTCTGACGTGCGCAAGCTCTTTGGCATGGTATTACAGGATACTTGGCTTTTCTCTGGCACGATTGAAGAAAACTTGCGTTATGGCAAAACTTCCGCCACACATGAAGATATTGTCAAGGCTACCAAAGCCAGTAGCATCCATCATTTTATCGAATCATTGTCTCACGGTTATAATACGCAGATTTCAGAAGATTCAGACAATATCTCTGCTGGAGAAAAACAATTACTCACTATTGCCCGCGCCATGGTAGCTGATCCTCCTATGATGATTCTGGATGAAGCCACGTCAAATGTTGATACGCGTACAGAACAACTTATTCAGGATGCTTTTGCCAAGCTCACCAACGGTCGTACCAGCTTCGTCATTGCGCACCGACTTTCTACTATTCGCAATTCTGATTTGATTTTAGTAATGCGTGACGGTAATATTGTTGAGCAGGGCACACACGACCAGCTTTTGGCGCAGAACGGTTTTTATGCCGAGCTTTACAACTCGCAATTTGCCGAAGACGAATAGCAGTATGCGCTAATGTGCTATAATAATAAGCATGAAAGTGCGAGGTTTTGAAGTTGCTAAAGGTTGGGAAGATAAAGATATTCATTTGCCCGTGCGCAGCACTTCTGGTGCAGCGGCCTACGATATCGAAGCCGCTGAAGACGTAACAGTACCGGTCTTTCGTCCCGGCGTCAAGCCTACGGCTATTCCAACCGGGCTCAAGGCTTATTGTCAACCGGATGAATACTATATTATAGCCAATCGCAGCTCCGGTGCTAGCAAGGGAATTGTCCTCGCCAACGGTATTGGCATTATTGATTATGACTATTATGGTAATCTACAAACCGATGGGCATTTTAGTGTAATTGTTTTCAATGTTTCTGATCGCGAACTTCAAATCAAAAAAGGTGACCGTATTGCTCAGGTGATTTTCCAAAAATTCCTCACCGTAGATAATGACATTGCTACTGGTGTGCGGCAAGGTGGTTTTGGCTCCACAGATAAATAATCATGGCTGGTAATTTATTAAAAGTAGTTTACGATGTAGATAATGTCCTCTGGCCACTCAATCAGCGCGTTTTTACAAACTTAAAGATTGACCCTCAAAAGGATATCAATTATAACGTCCTTTCTAATCACTTATTAGGTACATTGGAGCGTGAAGCTGTGCTTAATGCGTTCCGCCAAACGGACACATTTAACCAAATCGATTTCTACCCAGGAGCTAATGAAATTTTAGGGGTCGAATCATTTGGTGCTACAGTCCGTATCCATTCGCATTGTTATACGGACGAGATTGCTCAATCTAAACGTCGTCAGCTACGCCAACTTTTACCGCAAATAAAACCCGCTTTTATCAAAATGACTATTATTTCTCACGATCCCAACCATAAAAAAGTTGACGCTGACGCTTTTGTTTTTGTGGATGATAATCCATATAATATTATCACCTCCAAGGCACCGGTCAATATAGTCTTACGCCAACCCTGGAACACTACGTCCGAGGCTGCTCAAGTGCTTACTAGTAACCGTAAGGTTTTAGTGGAAACTGGCTGGCAGACCGCTCTACCAGAGTTTATCAGTAGGCACCAGCGTTGTGTTATTATGGCGGAAAATCTTCGAGAGGTTAATCAAATTGTCCAACAAGCAGTTAAATTTAAACAGGAGATCAAGCATGGCAAAATCTAAGGTCTACTTCGCCAAAAGCATTACATCCAAAAGCCTAGTGCAAATTTATGATGCGCTTAGTATAGAACTACCAGGTAAAGTTGGTATTAAAATCTCCACTGGTGAAGCTGGAAATAATAATTATCTCAAACCCGAACTTATTCAAGATTTGGTAGAGAAAGTCAGTGGCACAATTATTGAATGCAACGTCGCCTACGAAGGCGAACGCGACCAAACCGCACGTCACCTTGAGACGGCTCGTGAGCATGGTTTTCTCGACATTGCCGAGGTTGACATTATGGATGCCGAGGGTGAAATCGAAATTCCAGTCACTGGCCCCAAGTGGCTTCCTGTCGACATCGTAGGTGAGCATATCAATAATTATGACTCCTTTATTAATCTGGCGCATTTTAAAGGTCATGAGATGGCTGGCTTTGGTGGTGTTATCAAAAATCAGTCTATCGGTTTCGCTTCAGCTAGTGGTAAAGCCTATATCCATTCACTCGGTGCCACCCGTAGCCCTGAAGAGATGATGGCTGGTATTATGGCGGATGTTGAAGGAAGCCTATCCGCTAAGCAAGATGGCTTCCTTGAAGCCATGGCAGAAACTGCCAAATCTGTCTCTGATTACATCAAGAGCAAGTTTGCTGATAGCCAAGTACGCATGGTTTATATTGATATCCTTAACAATCTTTCAGTAGATTGCGATTGTTCCGCTACGCCCGAGGCACCTTGCATGTCGGATATCGGTATCATGGCTTCACTTGATCCTGTAGCGCTCGATCAGGCTGCGCTGGATATGATTAAAGCTTCTGCTGATGTTGGTCGTGAACATTTCCTGGAGCGTGTCATTAGCCAAAATGGCGAACATATTTTGGAATATGCTGCGCAGATTGGCTTGGGCAATCGTGACTATGAAATTATAAATCTTGATAAGTAGAAAGGTATCTAGCCAATGTTTAGCGAAATTGAGAAAGAATATAAAAAGGGTTTACCAGAATTACGTTTCCGTGCGTATTATGCACGTCTTGCCATTCCACTTATGGTTGCCGCTTATTTAGCTAGCAAAGCCTTCAACATTAATAGCTGGTTCACAGCGGCGATTATGGGCGTATTATTGCTAATGTTTGTGATTATGTATCTAATCAAGGATATTCGTAGTCTCAGTAAGTATGAAAAAGGCATGAAGTTAAGTAAATGGCTTGCTAATTATAATCAGGCCGATGAAAAACGCCGTCTAGATAGCCTTATTGTCAGTTTACGCAAAAACCACCTCGACACAAAAGATGATATTAAACTTGCCCTAGATCATTTCGAACAGCGCGTTCCTGCCCCTAGTCACCCCAGTATTCTAGAAATTATCCTTTCGGTGTCGGTAGCATTGATGTCGGTGACGACTTTAGCCTATGATGAGGAAAATCGGGCTATTGATTTTACTAAATTTTGGAATATTCTATGGCCTACACTCAGTGTAATTTTTATCGTGATGGTTCCGGTTGTAATTATCGCTGCTTTGGTTAAGAAGCTTATTTTTTCACATACCAAAATCGAGGTTATCTTGGTCGAAGATCTGGCTTATATCTATGTAAATTACGATCAATTTGGGCGAGAGCTATAGTTCATATCTTAGGCGCTAATTTCGTAGCAAAACTCCGCATCATACCTCTCCTCCACATCCCTAATACAGTACTCAGGCAGCGGAGGGGGTAACCGTACCAGCGAGTATTGTAATGCGACGGAAGGACGTCACTAGCAGCGAAGAGGAGGTAGTGCGCGTTGGTAGGTGTCGAGTGCGAGCGCGACGACCATAAGAAACGATAACGACCCCCTATTAAGTAAAAAGTTAAAAATCACTTATTGATATATCCATTATACCTGATTTTCAAAAATTATACAATACCAAAATGCAACATTTTTCAGAAAGTCGCCGCGGATGCCCAAGTCGTCATTTGGTCGCCAATCTCTACTTATAGAACCAACGCAATCAATAAAAATATCCCTAGCCTTGCAGGATCTAGGGATATTTTTATTGACACCACACCTTAAACGCGCGCCATAATACGGTCATGAGTGAGTTGCAGCTTCGGGCTGGATACATGAGTATAGAGTTGAGTGGTTTGCAGGTTCTCGTGGCCGAGAAAGTTCGCAATAGATACAATATCAACCCCTTTTTCTAGCAGATAAGTTGCGAACGAGTGGCGCATAGTATGCGGATGGATTTTACGAAAGTCGGAATCGCGGCAAGCCTTTTTGAAAAAATGTCGCACAGATTGGTCGGTCATTCTCTTATCTTCTTGCGTAGAGATGAACAATGCACAGCAGTGGTCAACACGCGTCGCTAGATATTCATTAAGGGCTTTTTCGGCGCGTTTAGAGATAAAACATGGCCGCGAGTTTTTACTCTTACCGCTAATCACGAACTTGCGGTTTTTAATACTATCGCGGTCTAATTTTATTAGTTCCGACACGCGAATCCCACTACTAAATAATACTTCGCAAATCGCCACATTCCGTAGCCTTGCCTGCTCGCAGAGGTTCATTCTCGGCATTTTTACGATGTCTATAAAGTCGCGTACTTCCTCGCGTGATAGCCATTCTATTTGTCGTTTTTCGTGCTTTGGCAGTCCGATGAATCCGGGATTTAATACTTCGTATCCGCGCATATCTAGCCACTGTAATAACTTTCGTAGTGCGGTTAATGCCTTACGCACTCCGTCTTGCCGTATCCACTGGCAAAGATATTCGCGATACTTTATCACATCGTCCAGTTCAAGGTCTTGAATCGCCTCTACTTTCTTGCCAACAAACCCATGCCGATTTGGTTCGCCACTACAATAATTGACGGCCAGAAGTTTCATATACTTCCAGTGCTTGACGGTATTTGCTGCCATGCCAGAGGGGATAACTTCCGCGTTGATATATTCGTCAAAAGCCTTTGCGACCGTCATGCGTTCAGTTTTTGGTTTTGCTACCTGCACCAGCTGAAACTGCGGTGCAACTGTGCCGTTATTAGGCATAGACACCTGCATTGCCTGTATAATCTGCATACATTGGGCGAAAGTATTAGGGTCTATGTTTAGGGTTTGTGCTAGGGTGTTTGTTTGAATTGTGGTTGGTTCCGCGACCGCTGTCGTCATTTTTACTCCTCTATACTTATTACTTGATAGAGGAAGAACAGAGCCTATTTATAGATACCGAGTTTCACCAACTTCTTTGTGCAAATTCTCCCGAAATAAGCCGGAGGACTCTTGATTGGCTTATTTGTGCGGAGGGTCGTTGCACTCCGAATCGCTTGAATGATGGAATCTCTGCCTATGTGTCGTGCACAGTCGCAGTAGAATGCCTTGCTTTTTGGTGAGTTAAACACCGCTACTAAGTATTCTGCCGCCTTGTCCACATCTAACTCCGTGGCAACTTCGGGATAGCCGCTAGCAATATCCGTCTGCGCCGTTGAGTGCGCACAATCCGCTGCGCGTTTCATATGTTCCGCGCGTATTGCGTCTAATCTATTTGTTAATAGTTGATTCATTGGCAGTGAACTTTCCTTTACGGAAAGGCCAATGTCATTGTGCGAATTTGACATCTGTTCCTCCTTAATTTTGGCCACGAAAAACTCTCCGCTTACAGAGTTTTAAGCGACTGATGCTAGAGTATTCTGCTTTCAGCCAAGCGCCGCCGTCAGCATAATACAGTGATAGAGCCTTGCTTATTACGCAGTCGGTTCATGACTTCCGACCATTACCGTTCCAAGCAAAAATCCCGTATCTGTTGGCGCACGAACGCGCACTCAGATCGGGATTTACCAATGACTTGTCTAGGGTCACTACTTGTTAGTCTTATTATACTTTACCGGAATTGCTTTGTAAAGTAGTTTATAGGGCTATTTATTTTTACCTCCATATCCCTCGGTGGGTGATGGTTTACGCGCTACTGCGCGCCGTATTATAAAAGATTAGCCCGCCATAGTCATATTTAAGATTTTTATATTTACCTCTTATCATTACTTATGTATTATACTCCTATATCTGTTGATATGCGAGCATAAGAGGCTACTCAAACTTCAATCCATCAATAATATTCTGCCTCGACTTCACCATAGTCGGTAGCAACGCACTAGCTAATGATACTATAATCACCGCTCCGCTCAGCCAAACATAATTCACTACACCCGGCATGAAGATATTTGCCTGCATTGCGGAATCCAGTGTGAAGAATGTTGCTCGGAAGAAGTTAGTTACTTCGCCAGAAACTATCGGATTCAAAGCATATCCCACTACGAGCGATAATACTACCGCCCCAGCCACAATCATCCCCGCCAATATCAAAGCATACATCAAATACACTTGCAGTATGTGTATCTTACGAAACCCAATCGCGCGGAAAATCGCAATCTCTTTCCGGTCGTTAGTAATCGACCTCACCACCATCAGCGCCATGAAGATCACCGTAACCGCCAGCACGACTATAATCATAATCGCCAGTACCTGCACGAAAGTCCGCGATATATCCTCAATTACTAGGCTATTGTTATTATCGGCCGATAGCAGGAATAAATGTTCTTCCGTCGCGCAGCCATAGTTAAGCGCACCCTTCGTCTCGCAACTCTGCTCAGCTATGAAGCGCCTTGCCGTTTCTGCATCGTCAAACTCTACGATATATTGCGTCCCCATACCGAGATAATCAATACTCGTATCCGATTTCTTAAACACTTCGCCTAGTTCCGCTTCATGCTCGTTATAATATTCCTCGCTCACGAGCGGAGTAGCGATCGACACTCCGCCGAGCGATTCTATCATTCCTAGAATATCATTGCTCTGATTCGTATTATTACTCACTGGTACTAACCCGACGATTTGGAACTTCAATAGCTTCTGCACTGGTTCCTCATAATTTCCCAGTGCTTTCTGATACTCGATTTGCAAGTTATCTTGTTTCTTTTCCTCTACCGTCCGCGTATCCTTCTTCACAGTCACCGCCCCACAAGCCGTAGTCGGGAGATTATATATTAAGTTTGGCTCGCTGTAATATGGTTTACCTTTGTTCCGCTCAATCTCGTCCAAGACTTGTTGGGCAGTAAAAATCATCTCCTGCGAAGCATTATTACGATAGCAAGCCTCTACGACTAGCCCGCTCGCCTTACTCTCCAGCTCCTCAAAATGCCTTATTTTCTCCTCACTACTCGCCGAGCTACCCACCCCATCTATCCCTAGAATCGTTTCTGCTTGGCTTACGGAAATCACTACTGGTATCGCCGCCTCGTCTCGCTCTACACCCTCGAAGAAATAATCCTGATACAGCTCGTCCTCCAGCATATAAAACCCGTTGAATACTTGCGCTTGCATATTGTCCAGAGAATAAGTATATCGCTTCAGATTTTCCACCCCATTCTCTAGGTTCACCACACTGCCGTCTGCGGTTAGCATTTGTTCCGTGAATATCTGTTTATAGCTATATCCCTCCAGCGCTTTTTTCAAGTCCGACTTATCCGCTACGAGATAGTCCGCCATCACACTATCAACCGCTTGCTGCGCATACGGGGAATACATCACTAGCTCGCGCTCACCGTCCACATATTCCGTGGGCTTGACTTCTGACTCCGCCGAATAGCTTATTCCTAATCTCTTAGCAATCGCCGTGTGTTCGGATACTCCTTTATTGTATAGCTCCTCAGCTAAGTCCATTACGGCCGGGTCTTTAGCTAAGTCTGGATTATTCCGGACATTCGCCGCCGTGACGAGATATTTGCCATTCAGCCCCTCATTATTGAACTTCGCTAGGCTCTGCTCGAACCCTTGCACCGCCGAAGCGAATATCAGCACTCCTGCCAGCAAAATAATTTCCATTGCCAAGAATAGACTCGTCCAGAACTTCCGGCTCAATAATTTCGTCCATGCCAGCACAAAAGCATCACGCATCTTTAACATCACACTAGCCTCCCATCATCCATTCGCACTACTCGGTCAGCCATTCGCGCCACCGCTTCGTCATGCGTGACTATAATGAGCGCCGTATTTTGCTCTTTTTTAATTTGTAATAATAGTTCCATAATATGTTTAGTATTCTCGCGGTCGAGATTACCAGTTGGCTCGTCTGCCAGAATAATCTTCGGCCGGTTGATGATGGCTCGCGCGATCGCTGCGCGCTGCAGCTGTCCGCCAGAAAGTTTATTTGGCTTCTGCTCCAGTTTACTATCAATTCCGACTAACTTTGCCACTTCCAGTATCCGTTCTCGCCGTTCGCCACCCTTTGTTCTTAATGGCATCATCGGCACCTCAAGATTCTTCGCGATGCTAAGATGTGGCTGGAAATAGAAAAATTGGAACACGAAGCCCAAATCACGACTGCGTAATACCGCCAAATCGGTTGGGCTTTGTTCGTGTACCATTTTCCCGCAGATTTCTACTTCGCCCGAATCTGCTCGTTCGACGCACCCGAGAATATGTAGCAAAGTACTCTTACCGCTACCGCTCGGACCGATGATTGCTAGAAACTCGCCGGCTGAGACTTCTAGACTAACATCATGTAGTATTCGAGCGCCAGCATAAGATTTACTAATATTCTTTGCTTGCAATAGTAATTCCGGGTGCGCCATCGTTTATTTGTTCTCTATTTAATATTCACAATACCATGAATATGGGTTATTGAAGTCGTCATACTTCGCGGCTCCACCATACTTAGCCTTGCACCATCCTCTTACATCAATATCAAGCGGATAGCTCTTGTTATTTATATAACACTTCCACCCCATGACATTCCATTCAACAATTTTGACTACATGGCTATATGCTGCTTCATACTGGCGTTGACATGCAGCAACCATATCGACATCTGCTCTGCGCCCTGCGGCACTAGCTGGCTGAGAGCTAAGCGCAGTAGCACCTGACACGGCTATCAAGCCTGCCAATAATATTGGTAAAAGTTTTTTCATAACTTTTCTCCTTTATTAAGTTATTATAACTTCATTATATATCCATATGCATTATTTTACTATTATTTTTATGCTTTAATTAAGCTTTAAGTAGTAGTTTTTTGCATTAGCATTTTTCCACATCTTCCACTCTCATCGCCGCCCAAATCTGTCCACGCGCGCCCAACACTACTCTATCTTGCCCCTCCTCTACATCCTGTACAACATAGTAAACATCGTCATATTGTCTTAGGTTGCGGCCGTCATAGTCTACTAGATGCAGTGGTCGGACATTTTCGCCTTTATGGAAAATCAGCGGTTTGTCTAAACTATTGCTCGGTTGCGTTGCTGGCTTACTGGTTGTAGTGCTTGGAGTTGCTGTATTTTGCGGTTTACTTGCCGTCTGCGCTGGCTTGGTGGTCGTAGTGGTATTCTGGGCTAGCATGGCTTTCGGGCAAGCATAGCGCGCTCCTACTGCGTCTAGGTTGAGATAGTGCGTACCGGTGGCGAGTGGCTGCCAGTTCGCGTCATTGACGAGATTTTGCGCCGCGTTTTTCACTAACCCTGTGTGCCCATATTGCCCGGATTTATAGGAGAATATTGCGCCGTCCATTTTGGTGCATTCTACCCAGCCGAGTTTCTGAATCAGGTATTCCACCATTTTATCGCCGTTGCACGGTCCGTAGTCGGGGTGCGGCACATAGTTCATGCGGATGCCAGTCGCGAGATACCACGCGTACTTAGAACATTGCCAACCTTTGCCGTTATCTTTGTCTCCGTCCGGCAAGATTCGGTTCATCGGCAGAGTTTCCGACCCCTGCCCGACTTCTATCACTCCAGCTTCCGCTACGATTTCCGCGACTTCCGCTTCGCTTGGTTCGGCAGCCGTTTCGGTCTGTTCTTCGTCCGTGGTATGTTTTGGGGTGATGGCTTCGGCGAATGCTCTAAACTCCGCTTCTACATCCGACCGAATCTCTTGCCAGTCAATCGCGTTTGGGTCAATATTTAGTTCTATCGGTTCGGTGTGTAATGTATCTATGAAGTTCTTAAAATTATTGTAGGCCTTGCTTGCATAACCAGCACTAGCCTTTGCGGTCAGCGCCGCCACTCCGCCAACACTGAAGATGTCGGCCAGTTTAGATACATCCGCGCCCAGTCTAGCGCAGTACCAATCAATCAGGTTAATGGCGATAGTAATCGCGCCGAGAAATCCCAGTCGCAGGATAACTTTCAGTAAATCTTCAAAGAATCTCCGCCAACTCCACTCGCGTGTCTTAGAATAAGCCACATTAAACGCACCGCTAAGCAGCCACGCAATATAAGTAATGCCGATAATCGCCGCTCCAATATAAACTGTAATAAGTTGCTCTATCATACTTTTCTCCTTTTGTGGGAACGAAATCCCGATTTATTTAACATTTTGTTCAATAACTCATACTTTCTTCATCGCTACCTCTGGATTTTTCATATAAAACTCTAGGTCGTTATGTTCGGTATAAAGTTTGCTAATTTCTATGCGGTGCGTTAGCGCCCAGACCGCGAATGGTCTGCTAGCATACGAGTTGCCGCCGAGATCTAAGAAATAATGTTTCGCAATATTCATAATTTCTTCGGTATTGTCGCTATCCGTCCGAATCGCCATCAGTAGGTCGTTGCGTTCACTAATCAAGGCTTCGCGCGTTTGTCGTTGTTCTGCTCGCGCCAGTCGCTCCATTATCTCTTGATTTTCCGCCTTGCTTCGTGCGCCAACTTTTGCCACCGCTACCGTGCCGGCCGCCGTAATTGCCGCACAAATAATCGTTGCTAGTGCTGCATCCATTTTTTGTCGCCTTTCTGCGCCCTGCACTCCTCGCCGCCCTCACTCGCCGCGCGTTCCGCGGGGCTTCGTCGGTCGGCTTCGTCGCGACCCCCGACAGCCTGCTTCGTACTTCCTGTCGTTTCTTTTCTCATCTCCAACCCCCGGAAACTTTCCGGCAGTCGCAAGGCTTCCACCGCGCTTTCATGCGTAAATCCGGCTTCTATCATAGTTTTCAGGGCTTCGGCTTGGAGTTTCCGTGTATCGGTCAGCATTGGCAGTTCGTAGTTAAAGCTCAAAGCGAATCCCATACCGCCAAATATCCGGTTAAACTCATGAGTCAGCCGGCTATATATCTTGACGAGTTTCGGATAGACCACGCGCCTTGCGAACACATAGTCCGCCACTTCTGCACTCGCATAGTTACTATTAGAGAGATGCCCCTTAATTTCTTCCGGCACTCCGAAGATAGTATCTATCTTATGATTCGCCTGATTATAGACCGCTTCCAGTGTCAGCTCTTTATTCGTCTGTGCAAACGGTGTCCATTCTATCGCCGCCGCTTCCGGCTTGCCGTCTATACTGGATGTCGGCCGATGCACATACATGATATTTCCGGCCTTTCTCGCGCCGCGGAATTGTTCCTGCATCCTGTCTACAATGTCGTTATAGATTGCGACACTCGGTGCCGTGATAGTGAATTGACCGGCCGGCACTGCGCCGTTGCGGAACTGTGCGTTGTGATATTCGGCGATAAAATCATCCGTGGTCGCCCACTTCTTACTCGCAATACTAGGGGAATAGCCGTCATTGATACGATACGGGTTGACCGCGAGGGACAAGGTGATTACTTCCTGCTCACTATAAGTCTTTCCGCCCATGCGATAGGTTGATACTCCGTCTACGACTGATTCCGCCACATTCTCCATAAAGGTCAGCCCGGCAAAGTTATCTAGGGTGATGTCGCCGCCGGTTTCCAGTCCATGCGCCGTACTCCGCCATGCTAGCAGATAGACTTTTGGATGGACGAGTAGCATGGTGGCTAGGGTTTCCATGAAGTCCGTGCCACTCATTTCGCGGTTCGGTCGCGCTAGGATTTGTAGCAGTCGCGGTGCAGGGTTGATTTCTTCACCCTTGCCGTTAATTGCTACCGGGTTAATCTCGGCAATCGCTTCCGCTATCCGTGCAATGTTGGGATAGGTGTTGTCATAACTACCATTACGCAGTGCGAAACTACCGCCGTATTGATGGATGGCATTTTCTATGAATCTATCTTCGGGGTCATGTTCCTGTGCGTGATTCGCCGCTCCGACCTCGCTTTTCTTAAATATCTTTTGTCGTAATTTCTCAAACATTTTTACTCCTTTTATGATTCCAGTTCCGCTCCGTGAATGCTGGTGCTCGGTAGGCTAGGGTCGATTTTGTCCGCGTGGAAAGCTGCCAGCGAGAAATACACCATATAGCCATCCCATGCAAAATAAGGTTGCGTAGTAGTGTTCGTCATAGCAGTTGAGCCGTTAGCGGCTGTGTTCATGCAGGCGACACGGTTGGAAATTGTGGCATCATAGCTGTCGGACGCGTAGTTGGCTGGAGTGCGTGTCGGGACTTTCTTAGTTGTAGTATCCACAGTCGTTTTGAAGTTCGGATTGTAACCAATTTTGTTATAGGTATGCGAAGTCATAGCAGTGCGCCAGTTATCCTCGGCGCAGAATGAATTATTTCCGTATTCTATCTCGCCATATTCGCCCATAAAGTAATACTCGCCGTGTACTTGTTCATCTACGGCTACGCGTGCCGTTTTACGCGTCGATACAGCATTGGTGTAGCCCAGCTGCGTCATCGTTGGTAACCCCACCCAGTCACGCACTATACCGACGGCACAGGTGTTATTAGCGATATGACTAGCATTCCCGATTGGATAAAGCATCTCAGTCTTGGCTAGATTATTGCGCAGCAAGACAGAAATATAGCGGAGATAGGCATAAACACTACTAGAAGTAGATGAAAACACATCGTAGTCATGTTGCGGTTTAGCCCACTGACCATTAGATTGCGCTGGAGTAGTAAGGTAGGCGCGTGCGTTAGACTGCCCGTAATTAACGCGGCCATATTGCTTCTCAAAAGCATTCGGGTTATTAGCTTCGGAATAATCATAATAGTAGTAATAGGGCTTAAACATATACTGGCGGCGCAAAATAACAATAGGTGCAAGGTGCGAAAGATCGCCGTCCGGGTCGGCAATTAGACCATAGCCGGTGCCGGTGGTTAGGAGTGGGTCATTTACTGGACTGTAATATATACTGCTATTGCCGGGGTCAACCGTCATATCGGGTATTAAGCCGTTCAATAGTCCGCGCTCATTTAATGCGTTTTGGACGGCGATACTCACTTGCACCTGTCCAGCATAAGTCCACGGTTGCCATTCTTCCGTGCCATATTTAGGGTCAAGCATCACTTTAGCCAGTGCTTGGCGCACTTGGCAGATAGGGTTTGGTAATAGTTTGAATAGCTGAGTGGCGCGTTCCGTAAAGAACATATCGCTATATCTTGGGTCATAATAGTCCGCTTCTTCGCCATTGCCGCCTTGCTCCGTTGGCAAGCAATCTGCTAGCTCGGTGCGCAAATGGTCTATCTTAACCATATATGTAATAACAGATATAAAATCATACACGGCTTTTTCTCGGTTGGACTGAAAAGAACTTTTCCATGCCGTATCGCCACAAAAAGCGCAGTTTGGGTTATTAGACATGATACCGTTACGACCACTGTCAGCATATTCGCCGCCAGTGCTACGCGGATGTCGCCAAAAACTGCCAAAATTAATTCCAATCTTGGAATAATCATTCATGGCGATTTGTGTATAGTTAGTAACGGTGCCGGATTCACTACAAAGTGTAAACGGATAGCGACTAGCCGGTAGGTCGTAGCCGTAGAAGTATTGAGCTAGTGTGAGCCAACATCGATAATAATAAGCCGGCACGCGTTGACGGTTGTAACTATTCATGGCAGATTCGGGGTAGCGCGGATAGTCCATATCGTAAGTCGTAATGCCATATGCTTTGACATGGCTCGCAATATCGTCCGCTCCAAACATGCCGAGGCAGTCCGTGCGGTTCACCTCGCTGCGTTCGTAGTCATTTTGCTTCTTGAGAAAGAACAAAACCCGTGCGAGTTCCTCAATAAAGTTTTCCGCCACATTGACAATATCCGGCATACCATAGGTATCAAAATCTTCGGTACTTGGTGGAGTATAGCCATAACTCCAATTGCTCGCCGTAGTTGTAAATAGATTTGCCATTGCTGTTTTTCCTAGTTCATAATCTGCGTTAAGATCGAGTTGATATTAGTGAGCATAGCCGTAAGGTTAGACGCATTCGCAATCGCGCGTTTCCGTGTATCCATGAGGATGTCATAGAGGGCTTTCTGGTTTGCAAAAATCTGTGCCACTGCGTCATTAATCGCAATTACATCGGTTACATCATCTGCTGTTTCCGCGATAGACGGCGCTCCGGTCATTAAGCCGTTCTCGCTATCAGCACTACCAGCAGTGATGACGACGGTTTTACCACTGTAATTTTGATGAGTTACTTTGAGGAGTTCATGAAATACCACTTGTAAAATCTCAAAGTTGTCGTTGTATTGTTCGCAGACTTGCGCTAAAGTTACATCGCTAATTGGTTCGGTAGAGAACTTAAATAGATCGACTGGTTGCGTATCTTCGGGATAATCTACAATGTGGTACTGCGTGACTTTTTGTTCTGGCAATACTATGGCGGCTTTGGCTTCTTCCGCTTTACTCTCTGCCGTTTTCGCCGCAGATGTTGCTTCGGCTACTTTACTTACTGCTTCAGCTGCCTTGTTCTCCGCACTCTGTGCATCGCGGCTCGCCGACCCAGCCGAGGCTAAGGCAGATTTGGCGGTTGCGTTCGCGCCCTCGGCTTTTGCCTGCGCGTCGTCAATTTTCTCATCAAACTCATCATGCAAATCGCTATTCAGCGAACCAAGCGCGTCAGATACCGCCTTTGCAGTCGGTATTTTCTCGCTTTCATCTACGGTATCAGTATGGGTTTGCGCCGCTATCTGTTGTTTTAGCCTGCCCCAAGTAAGTAACCGATTTTCCTGATTCGCAATAATCGGCACACCGTCCTCGTCCGCTAATGGCATCCGGTCGCCAGATGGTAGTTCACTGAATTTGATTGCTTCCATTAGTTAAAATTCCTTTCCATTTACACTGTTTCCTTAAATTGCTCCAACATAAACATCCGCCCAGTTTCCGTGACAAGGAACTTTGCTCGGTCGCGTTCCAAGCAGAACTTCGGTCGCTCATCGGAATAAATTGCTAGTGAACAGTTGAAAGTTAGATGCTCCACTTCGCCAGTATCGTAATTTTTGCCAATACTCACTCCGTCAATACTGTAATTCCTGCCTTTCCAGCGCACTGCCGAGCCAATAATGTCTTGTGGGTTTGCCACATCATCAAAGTCATTGGGGTGCGCATGAATTGTCAGATCGCTAGCCGTGCGCCGCAGTTGCGAAGCGCGTTTTAGCCCAGCTTTGAACTTCATCAAGGCTTTGATTTTGCGTTGCCCCTTGACAGTTGTGCCGTCCACGGGGAGAAAATCTATTTCTTCTTCGCCGTTTAGAAATGCCGTGAATACTGTATTCTTGCGCATAAGTCCGCCCTAAATCACATAATCCGCCATATCGTCAGTCCGCCCGGCACGCATCTCGTAGGTAGCGGCGGTGTATTTTTTAAGTAAATCTTCATTCTGTCGCACATATTCGGTCAGTGGAGTATTGGCATCCTTGTCGTATTCAATCTTAAAATCTTCTACGGTCTTAGCCACAATTCCACGCGCCTGCGCTTCCGCCTGTTCGTCCGACAAGACGGCTACCATGCGCGCAATCAGTAGTTTAATCAAAGTTAAATCTTCTGGCGCAGTCATCTCTGCTACCTCGCGACTGAGTAAATTATTAAGCCTTAGCTCTGCTATCTCGCGAAACAAATCAAAGTTCTGCGCTTCGCGCTCGTCCAACTCTCGCCCAATAAAGGCTTCGCATTCGGCTTTGGTTAAACTTATCATTTTCGCTTACTTTTGCTTAGTTCTTAATATTGTCTGCTCACACTCGCTTGTCTTGGGGATAGGCAGAGCCTATCCCATAGCCTGCGCTCGTTGTTCGCTAATCGCTCCAATGCTCCGTATCAGTTGCGCGTTCCGCGCGCCTATCACTTCGCTATTGTCGCTTTCTGGGGCGGCTACCTACGGTATCCGCCCCAACCCCCCTCAGCTATTCGTTGCCTTCGTCTTTCTTGTCACTGGCTGTAGAAGTTGCTGCGCTGGCATACCCAGCGCAGACCTTGCGCCCAAAGAGCGACCCAGCCACTGGCTTTTCGTGAAGTAGGACATCTTGGTTATAGTCATTATCAAAGGCAGAACGGAGCATATCGCGTCCACTTGGTAGGAGATATTTGCCGTCGTTGAAACCGATTAAGTCCATACCGCAGTCAGTCATGAAGTCAAACTCAAAGATTTTCGCAGTCAGGAGTTGCGAGAAGTTGCTCCCCGGTGCAAAGACATAGCGGCCGTCATTGTCCTTTTCTAGCATTAGTCCAAAGATGAAGCCTTCCGGTGCGACAAGGATCTTCTCGCTGCGACCTTTGAGGGCCGAAAGGGTTTTAACGGCCTTATCGTAGGCATTATCGCTAGCAGTGTTACTGATTTTAGTCGCCACCGCCTTAGCAAATTTAGTTGCGCTGTCGGTGCCAGAAGTGGCGGATTTGTTAATATCGCCAAGCATACTCCATAGACCGCGCGTGCCATCAAACATTCGCAGGTCTTTCGCGCCCTCGCTCGGTTCGCCGCGTCCGTCGCTGACGATAATCGCGCGAACGATTTCGTTATAGAGCAAGTCAGCCAAGAGTTCGCCACGCAAGATGGTGAGTTCACCGGTAGTATCGTCAATGAGGTCTTGCAAGTCAATCGGCATTTTAGCGAAAGCAATTTTCGCCTTGTAGTCACGACGAACAGTCTCAAAGCCGACATTATCCTTTTTCTCGCCTTTCTTATGTCCAGCGCCGCGACCTTTGGCATAGAAGCCGTAAACACTGCCTTGTAGGGCTTTGGCGGACTTCATGTGTGCGAGAATACCGCGGTCACTCGTCCAGACTTTGAAGAAGGTCTGTTCAATCGTGGTTGGCAGAATATCGTCACCAGTGATGCCTTTCTCGGCCATCTTTTCCGCCCATGCCTTAATGACGGCGGAATTAGACTTGCCATAATTTTCCGCAATAAACTTGGCGAAGTCCACATTGGCTTCCTCGGTGTCAAGATAAGCCTTCGCATTGCTTGTCACCGTGATTTTCTGCGTGGGTGCTTGCACCTGCGCCGCGGCGATTTGTTTGTGATTAGTGGTTTCGTTCATGAGTGTTCCTTTCGTTTGGGGTGATTCATTATTGGTGGCTTCCGGCGCACTTTCCGGGGTTGGTGCTTCGGTGGCCGGGGTGGTGGTTTCTGTATTCTTAATTTCTTCATCTTGCATTGTCTTTTCTCCTTGATTACTTAATGCTTGATTCTTAACTTGCTCATTTTCTTCATTTGGCACATCGGGCGGATTCGGTGGCGCATCTCGGTTATTCGGATTCGCGGACTTTACATCTAGCACAAAGGCATCCCGGTTGCATCCACGCGTGACGAGTGATACTTCTAGGATTTCTCCGTCTGTATAGGTCTTAGTGTCCGGCGCGTATGCGCCACTGCGCCAGCCGATAGAGAACGCATTATGCAGATGTCCCTCATCTATCAAAGTCATGAGGTCTTGGGCATATTTGCGCTTAGAAATCCCAACCGTAAAGACCAGTTTGCCATTTTCATATACGGCGCTTCGCACCGACCCAATGACTTTATCTACCTCCCAGCCGTTATGATCGGTGAGCAGGGGGATATCTACGGCGGTATTTTTACTCTCCGCGAGGTCGGCCACGCGCACTAGTCCGCCGTTCTTGGTCGGTAGATAAAAAGTAGAGATTTCTACATGTTCGTGCGCCCGGTCTTCGCTGTTGTCGCTTGCCACGAAAACGATAGTCCGCTCCGCGGTCGTGTCTGTTTCTGCGCTTTTATTTTCATCGGTATTTAGCACCGCAACCGACTTAATTTCTGCCAGTTCCAGCGCGGTATAGTGCAAATTATTATCAGAATCATTCATGATTCTGATTGTGTAAATACATAAGATATAGCGCAAATAAACTAACGAAAAATGTTATAATAATCTTAATAATAAGTTTTTTAACAGAAAGGACAGAAAATGTCGGAACACCATTACCACCTTATAGTCAAAGACCTGCCGGAAGAATATGCCAAAGAGTATCCGGATTTTACAAGGTTAGTCACAAATAATGCCGGTCACATCAGTGTTAATTTCACTGAACCGCATACGATATCTCTTTGCGGTATTTCCTGTGATAATTATGGCGGGAAAGTTAGTCTTGAAGATGTTGTCGAGTTTCTTATTACGCAAGTTGCCGGTAGAGCATACGGACACCCTGCGCCTGAAACAATTGAATTCTTACAATATTGTGAATTAAAAGAAAAACCCGACTGTGAAGACCATTTGCGAATTAGACAACAGCAAACATCCCAAGCATAAAAAATGACCCCATTACAGGGGTCATTTTAGTATTGACTTTTTATAATATGTTTGCTATAATGTAAGCATATTACCATGAGGGCAGCGCGAACGGCTAACTACCTAAGCGAAGACCCTCTTTTTATTTACTTCTTATACTCTATCTTCTTGCGTATATCCGCTGTGTCTAAATAAGTAAAGCATGAACGGCCAAGTTGATGATAAAGTGAAGAAGCCTTGTGCCGGGCCGGGAATAAAACTTTACCTAGCTTATCTTGGCCGTGGAGATATCGCACAGTCTTGTAATAATCGCCATCGCCAGAAACTAGGAAAAATTTGTCAATTTCGGGATTTTCGTGAAAGTTTCGCATCATCGTAAATACGATGTCTGTATCAACATTACCCTTCTTATTAGAAAGCGCGCTTCCGTTATGTTCCCGGAATACAATAATGAATCCGGCATCTTGAATTAAATCGTATAAATCCTGATGATTAGTATCAACGCAGCCAAGAAAATAGTATGCTTTATCAATATTATACTTGCGACGCAGATATTCCCGGAACTTATATAAATCCACTCGCCACGGATCGGGGCCTGTTGAAGTTCCAAGAAAGAGATTTTGCCCATCAATAAAAGCCTGATTTTGAACCGAATGTTCTGTTTGTTTAGCCATATTTAACTCCTATAATTACTCCTTATTATACCTTATAATCCCTATTTCTTCCAGTGTAATCGCTTCGCTTTCTAGGGCGCGCCGGGGCTTGCTCCCGGCTTTTTCTGCTACTATGCCTTATCGCGGCTGCACCCCTGACTTTCTCGTGGCGCACTCTATTTAAGCGACAATAAAATCAACACTCCGCGCCACTCGCCAGTCAGCGAACTGCGTTCGCTTGGCGCGCCCAGTCGCTCCGCTCCATTCCGCGTTGCATTCGCACTGCGTGCTTTGCAGCGCTTGTCGGCTCGGAAGACAGACCGCAAGCGGTCGTCTTCGCTCGCGCTCCGCGCGCTGTTCGGCGCTTCGCGCCTGCGCGCAACCACAATTTCCCAAAATATGTTATAATTAGGAAAAGTATTGGAGAATATCATGAGTAAATCAAGGAAAACTTTACTAATCTTCGGTGGCATCATACTGGCGATAGTTGTAATACTTTTTATTTGGCTAGGTTTGAATCAGCCAAAATATCTTACCGACAACGACTTTTTATATGATACCGCCATCCAATATCTACTAGACAATGACAGTAGTCCAGAAAAGAACAATAAAGACTATCACCGTTTTGCCGATTATCAAGGGTTCGGCATCACAGAAGATGATGATTATAAATATGCCTACATGTGGATTTTTGACGAGAGTTTTTATGTAAATGACAAGAATCATATCAAGGTCGGAACTGGTGGCTCAATGCCCTATAAGTTTTTCTTTGATAAAACCACTAATGCGGTCGTGAAATATGAAACTCCACAGGACGGCACATCCTATGCTTCGTCCATCAGAAGAATGTTCCCAAGCAAGGTTGCCAAAGAGATGCTGAAAATGAGTGGTTTTGACGACACCAAACTTATGGCAGAGGTCAAAGACTACTATGATTATCTCCCTGATACTGAAATCCACTATGGATTAGACGAGTAGTTTTTAGAATCTCACCGCCCCATATTCCACCGGCTTCCGTTCCATATCACGCACCGCATAGGCCAGCGCATCCATGCAGTGGTCGTTGCCGTCTTCCGGCTCGTCTAGTGTCTTGCCGGTGGATTTCTGCACGCGCCATGGATAGGTCAGGTATTCCTGTTCCAGTGGCTTATCGGTGCGCAAATAATGCACTTCGCGCTCTTGCACGAGGTTAATGTTGTACTTCTTACCATTCACCTTGCCGCTAGCCGATTTATTGCAGGGGATAGCACGCAGCCCAGCTTCCACGAGGTCTTGAATCATCTCTGGTTTAGCATTGTCGCAGACAAATAACCCCTCTTGCTCTGCATTAATTTTTAAGGCTTCTGCCACGATTTCTTTACTAGTAAGCCGGGTCTGATATAGGCATAACTTCAAATAAATTGCTTTGGTTTTTGGATTCTCCCATACTCCGATGATTACAGTCGGGTCATTATAGCCAAAATCTACCCCATACCGCCGGAACTCTAACCCTTTTGGCAGTTCGTCCTCGGCTATCCATCCGGAATAGATATTGCCCTCTAGCGCGCCAATCTCGCCCTCGCCATAAACTCGCCACCAGTTGTTTGTGCCGTCGCCCCGATGTTGCAGTAAATCTCCCAGCACTGCCGGCGGAATACCCTCATTATCGCGGTAAGTAAGTTTGAGGAATTGCCAGTCACTCCGTTTCTGCATGACTTCGGTATGCACCCAAAACTCATTGACCGGATTGAAATCAAGCCAAGCCATAACTTCTGTGCGTAGCATTAGTTGGTCAAACACCTTATAATCCACGCGGTAAGCTTCGTTGATAAAGAGATAGTCGCGCCCAGCCCCTAATGCGTCATCCGCTTCGCAAGAGAAGAACTCAATTGTAGTGCCAGTAATCTTATTCGTCCATGTATGTTTTACCTTATTGCGCGTAAAATACCGTTCACGGTGAGTGCGCTTCAACAATTTTTCCCAGTCGCGAATTGCGCCTTTCTCCAAGTTGGGGTAGGTGTCTGATACAACACTAATCAACTTATCTTCTACGGCAAAAGTTAAATCACAAAGCCGAATAATCATAGCAGTAGTCTTTCCGGCACGCGCACCGCCTTGTATGATATTGATGCGCGCATCCATCTGTTCTATCTTCTGCAATGCCGTGGTGTCCTGATACATTCTACCCCTGTTTTATTTAACACTTTGTTAAGTATTTATTTGGGCGCATCGGCTGCGCCGCCGGGCTATTCGCTACATTGGCCGCAAATTTTCCGCCCCACTAAAAGTTCATAATCTGATCGCGGCCAATTTCGCTTCTATCCCTTGCGCAAAAGCACTAGATATTAAGCACCGCCTATGGTTGCTCCGCCTTGCTCCTTTCGCGCTTCGGCCCGCTTCGCGTGCGCCGCGCGGTCGCAGGCTTCGCGCCCGACGGCGGTGTGCTGCGCGCTTCGGTCTGCCGTGGGGTCGCGCTGTCGCGCTCCTTTCCCACGGCCGCGCCCTCCGCGCGCAAACCCGGCTCTATCGGCGCACTTCTCGGACTGAGTGGTACCGGCGGTTCAAGATTAGTCTGTTCAATAGACTGCTTCGGCAATCCGTAAGCCTGATTCATGGCACTCTCCCAAACTCGCCACTCGCTTTCCGGCTTCTCGTAATTACTCTTATATAGCAGAGTAGCAAGTCGCCGCACTCCGGGTGAGGTTTTGGGGTCATTTAGCACTTCTTCCAGTTCGCCGTCGTCTAGCCCATTTATCAGTTTTTCTAATTTATAACGCAAGGTATCCTCTTTTTTCCATGCGCCAGAGTGCCGCGGATTTCCACCCTCTTTGCCGAACTGCCGATTTTTGGGCGGCGCAACACCAGAAATTGGACTAACACCGGGTTTAATAGCCTGCTTTGTGGCTATTTTCCGCCGACTTTTCTTGCGCGTTTTTACGGCAGACATAAAATCTCACCCTGCTCTTTAGTCAAAACTACTTCCACGCGCGGATTACTTTTGCAGACTCCCATTAGTTTGACCTGTATACCGCGCACGGTTTCTATGCCGTCATCAGGGATAACTTCAGCCTTAACGAGTGCGTCTAGAACAGAAGTAATCTGATTATCAAGATCGCGCCGCTTCATGTCTGGCTCATAAATTCTAAACTCTAGCGAACATGGCGACCATTCCTCCGCCTTAAACGCGCCACGCGTCTGTAATCGGAATTGTGCTACCATATCGCTTTCGTTGCGCTTCGCCATATCGTTGCTCGTGATAAATCTATGTCCAGTGTGCCGGTTATATCGAATAACTTTGTTATTTTTCTTACTGACGACCGCGCCTTTATATTCAATTTGTAATTGCTGCAACATTTTAGTTTCTCCGTTAATTTCAATTCTTCTGGTTCTGATAATCATGATTTTTCTACCATCTGCCAGCCTCTTTTCTGCTACTACCTAAGACTTTGATATCTGGCGGAATAGTTAAACCGCCACTATATGACTGCATAGATACCTCATATTTATCTGCTAGACAACAGCACCGCGCCAAAGTCAGACCAGCATTACATCGCAAGGCTTGGCAAAACGGCTTCCATGAACTGCTATAGTCGAAATCATGTCGCTCCCACCACCGGTGAAATATCACCATTGTGCTACCTTGTTTGACTATCACTGTATGTTTATCGCGAAAGAATATCGTCACCGCACCTGCATAGCGCACCGTGGGAACAAAATCAATGCTCGGCATAACCTCTCCTTAAATAAATCGCAAACCCACCGTGTCGCTACCAGATGAGGTAAAATAGTAAAAATATACAAAAGTATTAAATCTTAGATTCCGCGCGCGATAGTTTTTAGATTGTAGCGGTCCGCGCTCCTCAGTCAAGGTCGCGCTACGCGCTCTCTTGACTGCTTCGCTTGCGTCCGCCTTAGTTCCAACTATCTCGCGCGGCGGAATCCTGTAAAAAGCAAATCTTGTGGGGGCAGGATGCGTGGAGGTGGCGCGCTTCGCCTGTCGGCTTGCGCGCCGATCCTGCCACCGCAGTATCTGCTTTTATGGTTCGCAACTCGCGTCCATGCGCTCGCATTCTTCTATATATAGTCGTTCCGCTTCTTTGTATTTTATGCGGCCGAAGTATTTCTTCGTTCCGATTGCTCCGGCAATTATAATTGCGCGCGGGCAGGAATTATATTTTACAAAATATATAGGTGAATACAGTACATTATCTGCTTCGGGCATCGTTTTCGTTCTCCTCGTCTTGATATTTGTTAATATCTGTAATAACTATCGGCACACCTTTGTCGGTCTTAATTGTGCCATCAGGGAAGTGTAAAAGTTTACCCATTTTCTCGCCCTCCGTCAATCGCTCGGAAATAGTAAAGCCATTCTTCTGCGTGTTTTTCTCTGGACTGATGTGCGCCCAGACTAGTACGGAAAGCAAGCGGTGCAACCGTAAACGGACAGATAAAAGCAGAAACCTGCAATTCGTCGCAATCGCCAATCCCGACATAATATCTACTATCAAGAGTTGCCTTGCGTTTATCGCTTGTGAGATAGATTTTATAATCTTCGGAAATATCTCGCCGCAGAATAGTTAGCACCTCTAGTAGTTTTAAGTCGCCGAGTTTAGCGGTTTTGCTTCTGGTATTTTTTGCCATTTTTACCTCTCTTATCGCTGGCACGATTCGCCGCACAACCTGAAATGAGTTTAATCTCATATTAAGCAAATACTTGAATAAAGAGTTTTTAACTTTTACCAAATTGTAGTGGTACTACGCGCGCTAATGGGCTTCGCGAGTTAAGCCGTTATGCGGTCAATCGCGCCAGTGATAGTCTTAAATTGTTAATAATTGCACGGACTATCTTGGCGCGCTCGTCCGTTAGGTCGCGCTGGACTTCGTAATGAACCCTAGACAAGTCATTTAGTAAGCCCGATTTTTATCAATAAATAACCACCGCCTTTTTACAGGGGTGGTCGTTATCGTGTTCCAATCGTATCCGTACTGGCCAGCGCCCCTGAAAGTACCAGCAGATACAGTCAAACCGACGTGCCCGCTGCGCACGAAAAGTACTAAACCTATACTACTAGTACAGGTTTGAGAGAATCTCTACCCCTGTTGGTCTTTAGCAAAACCTATACCACTGGTATAGGTTTTGCTCTGAACATACCTAACAATAAAATTAGTAATATCCTACCCTACTTCGTGCGCAGCGGGAACCTCAGTCCACACGATGGTAAATCTTGGCACGCTGGCCAGGGCGGTCTCTACTGGTCGTGGCGCGGGTCTTCTACCCGCTATGATGGTACGGCTATACCTAGTGCTTACTACCTCGAATTCAATGTAACGGGTGTGTATCCGTCGCGTGGCCCACTTGAGCGCTGGCATGGTTTCCCCCTCCGCTGCCTGAGTACTGTATTAGGGATGTGAGGGAGAACAGTAGTGGACTTTATCCAGGAACATGGTATAATAGAAAAATGAAAGAATTTTCTGAAAAATTAGTAAAAGGGTATCTTTCGGGGATATTACCTATTTTAATGGGACTTTTTGTATTTGTGCTCTTAATAATAGCCGTAAAGTTCGGTATTAGTTGGATAGTATCACTTGTTAAAGAAAGGCTTCGAGATCATGCCTCCGATAACAAGCATCAGAAAATAATAAGGCGAGAACGATGGAAGCAAGAAATAGTACGCCAGAAGAGGGAAGCTGAAGAGGAGGAGGTAAAAACTATAGCAAAATGGCGCAGATTGTATAATCTAAGCGAAGAAGCGCCATTGTTTAAAGTCACTGGAACTGAATTATATATGCCATATCCAGTGGAAATCACGGACGCAGAAAACGACCTGCTTGTCGAGCTAGAAACGCATTTTCGCAAATCTTGTATCATGCCAGACTGTTATTTTGAGAACGTAAAGCATAAAACAGTACAAATTGATAGCATAGCCATTAACGAAAAAGGCGTATTTATCTTCGAATCTAAAGACTATGCTGGCTGGATTTTTGGTAATGGCAATTATACAAAATGGACGCAGATACTAGCCTATGGAAAAAGAAAAAATTACTTTTATAATCCAATCAAACAAAATGCTGGGCATGTTGCCACAGTCAGAAGGATAATAGGAGACAATATTAAAATTTATTCCATTATTGTATTTAGCAACAGGGGAGAGTTAAAGGATATTGATGTTGTCCCGAAAGCTACATATGTTTGTTCGCTTTGGAGGCTAGCGGAAGTTATTAGTGATATCGAATCAACAGCAGAACTGTCGCAGTCTCAGATAATGGAAATTCGCAAAAAACTACAAAGAGCCTGTATTAGACCAAACGAAAACGTCAGGAATAAGCATGTTGAAGAAATTAGGGACGAACTTGGTACTGATAGGGTATATAAATGAAATTTTCTCCACAAACTCCAAAACCATGCTATACTAGAACAAAGCACGAGTGGGAATAAAAAGGGAAAACGCCTCTGGGCAGGGCAAGCAAACTAACGGAGAGTGGAGGCCCCGCATGAGCAAAAAATCTGCTGAAGCAGATTCTGCAGCAACCGAAGTTGATATTGCAGAACTGAGTAAGGCATTAATCAAAAAAGACAACAAAATCACTGAGTTAGAACAGCGCTTAAGCCGCATTGAGAAACGCACCAAGAGTAATGAGCGTTTTGCGCGTACGCTTTCAGAATGCCTAGGTACCCAAGTGTGCGCCATCGACGCTGTTGCTGGTGTCTTACGCCGGTCATTGCGTGAAGATGTAGTAGTACAAGACGAACTCACGGCTGCCATTAAAGACTACGACAAACATAAATTCCGTCGTTGGTTTTCTGGTTTTTGCAGCGTACTGCTTTGGATTGGTTCAGTCGCACTAGCAGCATTTATCGGTGCATTTATTTACTGGGCTTTTTCTGGAAAATAAACTCAAGGTCAAACAAACATAATACAATACCAACCTATGCCACCCGAAGAATTACAATCACGCCTCTTTGACCTACAAGACGTAGGCTATCGCGAGTTTCATCTTAGAACCTGCCCTCAGGCTCGCAATATGATTGGCGTACGCGTTCCCGAGCAGCGCAAGCTTGCTAAAGAGATCATCCGTGGTGACTTTTGGCAATTCTTAGATCAAATCAAACTACACTATTACGAAGAAGTACTGATTACTGGTATCGTTATCGCCACTGCGCCGATGGGGCTGGCGGAGCGCTTGGATTATACTGCTTGGTTTGTCCCGCAAATAGGGAACTGGGCGGTTTGTGATACTTTCTGTGCTAGTTTCAAGCCCAAGGCCAAAGATTTGCCTCAACTTTGGGATTTCATTCTGCAATATCGTACCAGCAAAAAGGAGTACGAGCTGCGTTTTCTTTTTGTAATGATGTTGGACCACTTTCTCTTGCCAGAGTATTTGCCTAGAATCTTTACCCTGCTAAATGAGATTAAATCCGACTATCATTATGTAGAAATGGCCAAGGCCTGGCTGGTGGCCGAATTATTCACAAAGTTCCGCAACGAAACGTTGGATTATTTACAGCGCGACCAGCTCTCAATTTTTGCCCACAACAAGGCCATTCAAAAAGCCCGCGAATCACTCCGTGTCAGCTCTGCGGATAAACAATTGCTTAGTTCTATGCGGCTCTAGCAGGTCCCCATTCGCAGCCTAGTCCCAGGTTTTAATTAGTTTAATCCTAGCCACACTAGGATTGTCGGGATCAGCAAAATTTCTACTATGTGAAACAAAATATGTAGAATAAACAATACTATACCTAGAGCGCCAAACTTTTTAAGATTACGCGTACAAAAATGTCGACCAATCCAGCTATGATGGTGATGCGACTTTACATCATTAGAAACCGCTTTTGTTCCTGTTGTGGGTTTTTCCTCTACCATTGCCATAATTTTAGCATAAAATTGCGCTAACGTCCATCAAACTATTGACAAAACACCAATTCTGTGCTACAATGGTAGTAAGAAGGTGCTATGCGTCTATATTTTTACGGTTTTTTGCTTCTGTTTCAAAAATTTATCCTCCGCCAGAATACCGGCAAAGTTTTGTATTACTTTGCCACCCATATGGGTGTAGTTTATATTAAAATGGCGCAAATTATTGCCATGCAAAATTACGGTAACATTTTTACCGAGCAGGACCGTTTGCAACTAGCTCAGATTTGCGACCACTGCAACCCAATTGCTTTTCGCAAAATTGCTAAGCAAATCGAGCAGGAGTACGGCTGCGAAATTAGCGCTAAATTTCAGTATATCGACCCTACGCCACTGGGGGCTGCCTCAATTTCTCAGGTCCATCGTGCAGTTTTGCTGGATGGCCGCGAGGTAGCGGTGAAGGTCAAGCGTCAGGACGTTGCCCGACGCGTAGCGCATGATACCAAACAAATCCGTCGTCTCATTCACCGTTTTGGCAAATTTGCTAAGTTTCGTAATTATCTCGGAAGTGATAAAGCTCTAGATTTTTGGGCTAAATGGATTCAGCAAGAAACTGACTTTAGAAATGAACAGCAAAATTTGCACATCTATCAAGATTTTGCCGACAGCGTGAATGGCAAAATCAAACATACTATCCAAATCAAAGTTCCAGGTCTAGTACCAGAAATGTGCACCGACAATATTATTGTCATGGAATTTATCACTGCGCCCACCATCAATCAAGTTGAGCTTACGTCGGAGAACAAACAGCACATTTGTCGCGCTGTGGATGACTATATCAAACTTTCGTTTTATGCTCTCTTGCATGGTTTACCAGTGACTTTTCACGGCGACCCACATGGCGGTAATGTTTACTTAGACCATGATGGCAACATTGGTTTCCTGGACCTTGGTCTGATTTTTTCTTTCAGTGGCGAAGAAGCAGATTATACGCGTCAGCTCTTTCTTAATGCCTATAATGTGCGCACTGATGCGCTAGTCGAATTGCTGCTGCAGAATGGTAAATATGCAAACCTTGATTTCGCAGAGTACCGCGCTGATGTTGAGGCTCAAGCCAAGCGCTTTCGTAGCATTCCGACTTCTCAATTTTTTGTAGAAATGATGAACCTCTACACACATTACAATATCGAACCACCCGAAATCACCTACAAATTGGGCAAAGCTTTTCTGGCGCTTTACGGCATGAATAATTTTATCCAAAACGATACCAATACCAAGGATTTACTGGCGCCGCAGATTGTCGAATTTTATCTTCGCCGTGCCGTCGATGATACTACAAGTATCTTTACTTCTGGGCTCGAAATTTTGCCTGATTTTCTTACGACTGCAGCCGACAAGGGAATTATCTCCGGCTTCAGCGAGCAAATTCTCAAATTAGATTCTCTCAAACAGCAGCTCCACGCCACACTCGACCATTACGACGAAATCCTTGCCTTTTTGGGCCTCAAAGTCCGCTAGCCCACCTCTGTGCTATAATCAATGTTATGACATTTTATGATAATCTCAATTCCGCAATGGACTACTTGGAAGATCATCTCGAAGGGGATTTGGATTATCAGGCCTTGGCTAAGCAAGTTGGTACCAGCTTGGGTACCTTGCAGCGTTTATTTCCACTTTGCGCCGGTCTGTCACTAACCGATTATGTGCGCCACCGTCGACTCACCTTGGCCGGGAAAGATTTGGCCCAGACCGATACCCGGGTGATTGATGTTGCTTTCAAGTATGGTTACGATTCGGCTGTGGCTTTTTCACGCGCCTTCCAAAAGTTCCATGGTGTTAAACCCAGCGCCGTCAAATCTCACCAAGTTGCGCTCAAACACTATCCCAAACTTATTTTTCAAGCGCCAAAATTTGAACCAGAATTAGATTACGAAATTATTAAGTTGCCCCAGCTGCAACTCTACGGGCGTTATATTTCGACCGACGGTCAGCATATCAAACGCGATGCGCCGCAGCTTTATCTAGACCTTGAGCGTGATTATCCCGACCTGCCTCATCCTGATTATGGTATGGTAAATTATCTCGACACGCGTGAAGTCTGTGAAAAGTTTGAATACTGGGTGCTGTGGCAAACGCCGCGCCCTGGCACCGTACCGTATTGTGTTCCGGCTTCGCGCTGGCTCAAATTACGCATTCCTTCCCAAGAATCTTACGACATTCAATGCATGTCCGACCACTTTTACGAGAACTTTCTCCCCACCTGCAATTATCAGCTCAAACTCGACCCGGAGCTGGAACATTATCACGACGGCGTGACCGATTTTCTGATCCCTATCCGTTAACTGACTTTTTCGGTGCCGAAAAAGTCAGGCAGCATATAACAATTTCCGCTATCATAATCCTATGCGTGGGTTCCAGTACGAAATTTTCCTCGGCGCCAAACATCTCACCGCTCCAGAGTGGCAAGAATTTCTTTTGGCAGTCCAACGCCAAATCGGCAGTTGCCGCAGCTGGTCCCTGCGCATGGAGTTCGAAAACCATGTCTTGCGCTATTATCTTTCTAGTCCTATGCAATTGCCGTCCAGCCTGGGGTTAGAAAATTTCTTGCTCAAACCCACCGCGATATCTGATCCACTTACTGACACGACTGGCTGGCCACTTTTACACCGTCTAGAAGACAACTGTACGGCGCTCGCCCTAAGACTGCAGCGCAAGCAGCTTAATCTATGTTCTTTAACCTTAAAAATCCGTGGTGGGCGGCAAGCAGTCATTGGTCATGTCGACGTTATTATCCAAAATGGACAAAAATTCTTGCAGCGGCCTTTGTTATTGACTTCCCCTGCCACCTTACTCAGTGTGGATTTTAACCAAACCAAAAATTACACTTACAAAAAGATTCCCAAATATCTCAATCTCGATAAAGTTGCCAAATTGTTTAGCCAAGCTCCAAATCACAATCTGCTAGAAATTGACCCTTTCCCTTACAACAGCAACCCGGCTTATCTTGATTTGGAACAGTACGATTTTACCAAGCACTCACTAATTTTGGGTGGTAGCGGCATGGGCAAGTCAAAATTTTTGGCTACCATGATTCATCAAATTTATATCAAACATCCGGATGAATACCAAATCGTAATTATCGACCCACACGACGCGCTCAAGCAGGATTTAGCTCACATCCCCGACCGTATTGTTGTGGATTTTACAACACCTGAGACCAGCATTGATCTTTTTGCCACGCATGTGCAAAGTATTAGCGCCAATATCGAACTGATGCTCGGGCTGTTTCAATCGTTAATCGCGGATAATTACAATAGCCGTTTAGAGCGGGTCTTACGCTATAGTATCTATCTTCTTTTCGTCGCAAAAGAATTTAATTTTGGCGCCCTGCGTTGTCTCCTGACCGAACTTGAATATCGTCAGCAGCTGCTAAACCAACATCATGATAATTTGCCGGATAGCGTAGCACAATTTTTCCTCACCGACTTTCAGGAACTAAAAACCAAAGCCTATAGCGAGGCGATTGCGCCTATCGTAGCTTTTATCGATGAAATGCAAATGGTGTCAACTTTCAGCCAACAATGTTGCACTGCGGGCTTAGAGGGAACAATGCAAGATACCTTTCTTACAATTTTTTCACTCAACCGTTTGCAGTTTGGCGATAAAGTGGTGCGCACGCTAGCAGGATTACTTATGCAACAGCTCTTCTTATTGGCTCAGACCTGCTCTTCCGACCAGCACTTACTTATCATTATCGACGAAGTGGCCATAGTAGAAAACCCCATTTTGCCCCGCTTTTTGTCTGAATTGCGCAAGTACGGTGTTTCGGTGTTTCTTGCCGGGCAATATTTCGCCCAAATCAGCTCCAGTCTCCGCGATTCAATTTTTGCCAATACGTCTAATTATTATCTCTTCCGCACCTCCCGTGCCGACGCTAATTTACTTAGTCAAAATTTAGAAATCAAACTGGTAGGCAGTGAAGACCAATCCGACCAAGCCAAACTATTAGCTAGTCTCAAAAGCCGCGAATGTTTGGCGCAGATTAGCCACGACGGCAAAATTTTGCCGATTTTTAAGGCTCACACCACCGATTGCGTTATTGCTGAGCCTGTTCCATCCAAGCCTGTGCCTTTGATTAGTACTCACACTGCTACGGACAAGCTAGACGCCGCTTCGGATTTTGATTTTGCCTTTGATGATGCTGACATCGGCGATTTTTTACCTTGCATCAGCACTAGCCGCAAAGCGTTAAATCATTAATTTGGAGAACTCATGACCGAAGCAGAAACTTTAACCCTTACCAACAAAATCTTTCAGGCAATTTTTGCACAAGATAATCCGTATAATCTGGATCAGCTCAAAGCCAAATTTGCCAGCGACATCCAGCTCCCCGAGGCCGTCCTAGATTCCACCACTGGCGAGACCACCTATTCCGCCATGCCTAATGCCAAAAGCTACATCACAGACGCCAACTCGGGTAAATGGGGCGAATCCAAAGGCTGGCTTCTCCCCCAACGTCCGGTCAAAGGCATCAAAGATGTTTTGCAGGCTTGGCAGGAAATTAATTATATTACTACCGAGCGCGTCTATGATAGCGAGAACGTTGCCGCCAGCGATCCAATTTATCATTCGCAAAACGTTTACAATTCCACCAACTGTGGCGGCTGCAAAAATATTATCTTTTGTGACGGCACGTATGATTCCGAATCCGCTATTGCTTGCCAGCGTAGTACTGGAATTAACTTTTGTTTGCGTGCCGATGATTCCAACACGTGTTCCAACTCTTATCATGTAATTTGTTCAGCTAAAATTAGCAATTCGCTCTTTATTCAAGATGCAAGTAATTTGCACGAGTGCATATTCTGCAGCCATATCAATAACCAAAAATACTGCATTGCCAATATGCAATTCACTGAAAAAGAATACTTTCGGCTAAAACCTAAAATCGTCCAATGGATTTTACGTCAAGAATAGATGCTACAATATATTATATATGCGTTATTCTGTAATTGTTAAACCTAATTCCAAAAAAGGCCCCTTAGTTTTACAGGATGGCAACATGCTTACGGTTTATCTACGTGAAAAGCCCATTGACGGCGAAGCTAATTCTGCTCTCATCAAGCAGCTTAGTCAGTACTTTGATGTAGCTAAGTCTTGCATTATTATCAAAAGTGGCGCAAATAGTCGACAAAAGTTAATTGAAGTAGTACAATAAACTTAATTGGTAAAAATAGTCATAGAGAGGTGAAAATATGGCAGAAATTCTAAGTATCAACGGCGCTGAGGTCAAAATTGGCGAGGACAGCGGTAAGGTTATCACTACCCCAATTGCAACCTTGCAATTCGCCAACCCTAAAGTTGGCGACAAAGTTGAGGTTTACCGTGATGGTAAAACCTACATTATCAAACGTGCGGAAGGTGCATCTGAGTCGGTCGAAGGCGAGCGCACAATTAATAAACACATTTTTGTTTGGATTGGAACTTTCATGTTTGGCGGATTTGGCGTAGACCGTTTTATGCGAGGCCAGGCCGGTCTAGGTGTTCTCAAACTCCTGCTCTGTACTATTGGTTGGATTACTATCGTCGGTGGTTTTGCTGGCTGGGTCTGGACTTTGGTAGACTGGATTAATGGTCTTATTAAGGCTTACGGTGGTGCTTATGGCAATGATGAGAATTTCACCTTTGACGAAAACGGCAATTACCTAAAATAAGTTTAGGATACAAACTATGGAGGTAGAATTTCGTATCGCTAAACGTGGCGACCTAGAAGACATAATCGCTCTTACTAATGAGTGTTTTGGTGAACAGACACCGCTGGCTTATGCTGAGAAAATTTGGAAAAAATACGAGCATGATCCAAACCAAATTTATCTCAACGGTTATCTTAATGGGCAGCTTGTTGCTCATACCAAGATTACCATTATCCCTACTATTTATGAGGATATGAATACCTACGCTATTCTTAATCATGTCTGCGTGAAGCCAGATGTACGTCGTCATCATCTTGGCACCAAATTACTAGATGCCACATTTCGTATTTGTGCAAAATGCGGTGTAAAAACAGTGGAACTTTGGTCGAAAAATTTCCGCGAGGCTGCACATGCATTATATAAGCACTATGGTTTCGAAGTGGTCGACGCGAAGTTTTTCTCTAAGGATATTTAATCAGGGTATAAAAGGGAGGCAAAATGAAAATCCACAGCATCTATATCGGCGGATGGTTCCAGCGCACCATGCTTCAATTATCAGAAGTTTACGACTTTCTGCGTAATGGTGAATCGCAACTTAAGCTCAACAAGAAAAAATTAGCCGAGCTACGTAAAAATCTCGACATGGGTAGCGTAGAATATGGCGTAGCGGGCGAAGAATTTGTCATGTTTACTACTTCCGAACGTTTGCGCATTCGGATCTTTGAAGATGGTTTAATCACCATTGGTAGCGATAATGTTAGTGAAGAAACATTGTTCGCCGATGTGGAGCATCTCAAAGATTATTATGAAACTAAGCTGTCGCCGGCCATTAACTACATTTTCAGTCTAGGCGCGCCAGTACCCAAAGAACTCGCACATATCGAAAATATTTATCCATATTTTGTAGTTTGCGATAATGCCACGCGCGAAGATATCGCAGAGTTATTATCCAAGACCGAACGTCAAAAATATTTCGAATTTGACAACAAAAGTTACAGCGTTTTACGCGGTGATAAATACTACTTTATTAATAATAAAAAGACTTCCCAGCCCAAAATTGAGCGCTATATCGAGGAACAAATTTTTATCCGCGAGTTTAAAGGTCAATTGCACCGTTATCTAAATCTCCACCGTATTATTTGGGAAAAAATTGACCAGGTTAAAGACCGAGCTAAAGTTAAGGGCAGTGACGTGATTAAGTTTTCTACTAAACTGGAGTCGTATCGTAAAACTGTTACATTAATTGATGGTCGTATCCGGCAAATGTCAACTTATATTTCCACTCGTGAACGTATTGCAAAACAAGACAAGGAATTGGAAGAATTTTTAGCAATTTCTGGTTTTCGCTACGAGACTTTGAGAAATACTCTGGAATACATTAAAGATCTCTGGGATATGACCAAAAACTATGTCAATTCTGCGCAAAAGCTGTTTGATGGCATCAAACAAGACGTCACGTCCAGTTCTATCAACAGCTTAACTATCGTGACGTCGATGTCTGCCGGCGCTGCCGTCCTTGATTTATTTACTGAGTCCGAACCCAGCTTTACTAGCTTCGGCTTTGTTTATTTCTTTATTCTGGCTCTTGTAGGCTGGATTGCCACCAAGCTACTCAGTAAGGTCGCCGAAAAACGTAAGTACGAAATTTCAGACGTCGATATTGACACGAATATTAAGTGATTATCAAAAGGAAAGGGAATATGAAAAAAATTTTTATTGGCTTAATCTGTGGAGCGGCTGCTCTTGCTATGCTAAACGCTCCAGTTTCGGCGCTTAGCTTGGCGCCCTGCCCAGATGACGAAAACAAAGCTGCCTGTGAAAAACGCAATGCTGAACTGCTTGAATGTTGGGATAATGGTATATCCTTAAATTCTTGCCCGTCTAGCTCAGATCAGAAAACCGAAATCGGTCCTACCTTTACTACCACACTCGACGATAGCGAACACTCCGTTACTTTCAAAATGGGCCATGGTTTAATTCTGGCCGGTAATAACTTATCCAGCGCAGTTGATAACAAAGCCGGATTGATGCTAGTAGCTGGCAATAATCTTTCTCTGCGTACTAAGGCAGAGTACGGCTTCTTATTGGGCAATACGATTAACTTTGCCGGTGAAACTGGTCGCGACCTCTACATTTTTGGTAACTCTGTAGTGTTGACCGAAGATTCCAAACCTGGTCGCGATGTCTTTGCTTTTGTCAATACTCTCACAGTTGATACTGATATCCCTGGTGACCTTGCTGTAGCAGTAGATACCTTAGTTCTAAATGATGTCAAAATCGCTGGAAATCTTGAAATCAATGCTGCTCATGTAGAATTCCATGGTAAAGTTGAAATCGCTGGCGCGTTGATTTATAATGATTCTGCTGTTGTCACTGGTCTTGACCAGACAACTTATGGTAGTGTTGAGGCTTACCATATTGAGAAACCCGATCCAGCAGCTTTGATGGTAGCTCGCGTTTATGGCAAGATCATGAGTATTGCTGGAATTTTCCTTGTCATGGCATTGATTTGTGCTTTCTACCCACGCTTGCATAATAAATTGGAGGCTGAATCAACGGTTGGGCGGTTTGGTAGCAATTTAGCGCTTGGCTTAGGTATCTTAATTGCTGTTCCAATTGTAGCCCTATTCGCTTTCTTCACTCTTATTGTTGCACCACTTGGCATTATTGCTATTCTAATCTACTTGATCGCAATTTATCTTGCCCAAGGCTTTGCTGGTGCTTGGCTAGGGCACGTGCTGATAGAAAAGCTTTTCAAAGCCAAGGGAAATATCTTTGTTGAAATTCTCGTCGGTGTAACTGTTCTTGGACTATTGTCGCTGGTGCCGTACTTGGGCATTGCTACCACTTTCCTTAGCTTACTGCTGGGCCTCGGCGTGATCTTTAGCTGTATCAAGCCTACCAAAAAGCATCCAGAAGCAGATCCATCTCAAAGTTCAAGAGTAATTGCCGCAGAAGCAGAAACTGAGGAATAGAACATGCACGAAAGCTGGAAACCTTTTCTCGAAGCCGAATTCGCCAAGCCATACTTTGTCGAACTTAGCAATTTCCTGCACTCGGCTTATGAGACTAAAAAGGTTTTTCCAGCTAAACCACAGGTTTTTAGGGCTTTCACGACTGACCTCGACCAAGTTAAAGTAGTTATTCTAGGACAAGACCCATATCATACCCCAGGAGTTGCTCATGGTCTGGCTTTCTCCGTGCCAAGCTCTCAGCCAATTCCGCCATCATTAGTCAATATCTACAAAGAAATTGATGCTGAGTATGGGAAGCATGCTAACGCCACGGGTAATTTATCTGCCTGGCAGGAGCAGGGAGTTTTGCTTCTCAATAATGTGTTGACGGTCGAGGCTCATAAAGCCGGTTCGCATCGAGGCAAGGGTTGGGAAATTTTTACTGAAGCCACTGTGCGCCATCTTAATGAAAAGTGCGAACATCTAGTTTTTATCCTTTGGGGGCGTGATGCTCGCAGCAAAAAACCATTGATCGATACATCAAAGCACTTAGTTTTGGAGTCAGCCCATCCGTCGCCACTTTCAGCTCATCATGGTTTCTTCGGCAACGGACACTTCCGCAAAGCCAATGAGTTTCTTTTAGCTAACGGAATGTCCGAGATTGTCTGGTAAATCATTGTAAAAACTACAACATTTATCGTGATTATGCTAGAATATATATTGCCCATGCTTGCCACGGGCAATATTTTGTGCTGAAATTTTCACAAAATCCTCAAATTTAACATACTTGTGCTTGTAAAATTCAAAAAATTTTTGTTATACTCGCGCCAATACTAAAATTATCATCAAGAATTGGAGAAAAATGCGAAAATTTTGGCTTATTTTATCAAGTATAGTTATAGTCATTAGCAGTTGTATGCTTATCACTTATACATATCAGGCTTCGGCTCTAGGTTGCAATGACGTTCAGTTCATCTTTGCGCGCGGCTCAGGTGAACCACTAAAAGGCACTAGTGCTATGGCTTGGGAAGAAACCTTACGCGCTCGACTCGCAAATACTACGCTCACTTATAATTTTTATGAACTTGGCACTGAAACTCACGGTGGTGCTAAGTATCCTGCCATGGCAGTCAGCGGATCTCTGAGCGGCATTGGTACACTTATTGGCGCCTATATTAGTGCTGGTAGCGGGTTTAGTTTCGGTGAATCTGTAGCAGCGGGTCAAAAGGAGCTGAAAACCTACATCAACTCGGTATCGACAATATGCCCACAAACCCAATTCGTTTTAGGCGGTTATTCTCAAGGTGCCATGCTCATCACTGGTATATTAGATGAATTGCCGGTCGATAAAATAGTTTATATTGCTACTTTCGGTGATCCTAAGCTTTATCTTCCAGAAGGTAAAGGCAATCATCCTGCTGCCTGCCAAGGCCGCGACCTGTCCAACTATCGCGCCCATGTGCCCGATTGTCATGCTTATGAGGGAATTTTAGGTAGTTATCGTCCTTATCAACCTGCATCATTTCACGGCAAACTTGGCACTTGGTGTAATGACAAAGATATTATGTGTAGCTCAGGTATGGACATCGCTGACCATAGTGCCTATGTTGGCTCAGGGTTATATCGCAATGCCGCGGTCAAAATCTTGCAAAAACTGCGGACAAAGTTTCCAGTACACTTTCCCTCGCAAGACACCTCAAATGATGTTAGCTCCCCGCATGACTTAATTATTTTCTGGGATGGTCGCCTAGATGGTTTACAACTAGAACTTTACAAAATGGCTGCTCAACGCTTAGTTAACCAAACCTATGCCCTGGGTGGGCGAGTCGCCTTTTATCTCTTTGGCTATAGTTGGATTTCTTATGCCCCCTGTAATTTAGCCTGTTCTCCGCGGCAAATCCAAAAATATCTCGACAACCGTACTCACGCAATTGTAAATTCTAGCACGCCCGAAACTGTCTTACTCTGGGAAATGAAAAAGGCTATGCTCGCCGAACAATGGCAGATTGGCGCCACCAAAACCATCGTCGTCTTTTCGCAAAGTCCAATTGATTATCTCGATAAATCTAAATATTCTTCACCTAGTGCCGCTGAAATCGCAGAACTTAGTCTCAAAATTGACCCAGTTAATATTTATACCGTCTCATCAGATATTACCCCTAGCAGTCAATGGTTGCCTAATGCCACTAGTGGCAAAGCTTATTCCGATAGTCAGATTGACGAGGCGATTTTAGCTATTACGGAGCGTCCAGTAGCTCATCTGGCACTAAGTGAATATCTTGGACAGGTTGGCGATGAAATCGTCTTTGACGCTAGTGATCCCGATACATCGTTGCCCTTCAAAAACAACTTGCGTTATGACTGGGATTTGGACGCTGATGGTATTTTTGAATTTCAAGATGCCCCAGCTATTATGCGCCAAACCTATTCTCGTCCCATAGATGGCTATATTCAAGTCCGATTAACCGACTCCAGTGGCTGTGTTAATACCATGTCTGCACACTTACTTGTCACAGAACATTCTATCAAACCACCGACAATCGAAATTAATAGTATTAAATCTTTGGAAAATAATCGTTATCAGGTTTATTTCACTACAACTGCTCCCGAGGTGCTGGTTATTTTAGATGACGCAATTTTGGGTTATATAGAAACTAATAGTACAAATAACTTAATTATCCAAGATGTATCTGGACATCACATCTTACGCCTTATCCCATACGATACTTCTAGCCGTGGTGAAGCCGTCACGGTTGAAATCGGTTCTACGGAATCTATGCCAGATACGCCTGCTCCTAGCCCCGTAGACCCTGTGCCTGCTATTCCTGATATCCAACCTACCCCGCAAGAACCGAGCAACACCATGCCAGATCTCCCCAATCATCAACCGATCATATCACAACTCAAAAAACCAATAACATCCGACCGTTTTATCCCTAAAGTACCAAATACTGGTGCACTACCGCGCGGTATGTGAGCTCAGGTGCCAGTGGTCACCATATTCACATTTATACACGTCTAGTCTTGGCGCCCCATAATCATGCTCTGCCACCAAAGCAGCCGCCTCGGCCTCTTCTCTAGTAGTATAACTAACTTTCTGCTGGTCGCCTACCCAGCATTTTGGTGGAGTAATAGAAGAAAAAGTCCTCATTTCTCTATTATAGCACACATTGTTCAAAAAGTCAATGCTTTTATCGCTTTTTAGCTTGTGCTATACTAATCATAAGTGTTAATTAGGTGGGAGAGTGAGTAAGCTTGCTAAATATCTGAATCGGCATATTGTTGGCAATGTTTTTGAACAGCCGTCAATTTTGCAAGCTTATACTTCCGATCGCTCGGTTTTGCAATATACCCCGCGCTTTTTGGCTCTACCAGAAACCCCTGATGATGTACGTCGTCTGGTGCGCTTTGCCAATCAGTTAGCTATGCGCGATTTTCGCCTGCCGATTACAGTGCGAGGTACTGGTTTGGATAAAACTGGTGCTGCTATTGGTGATGGCATGTTAATTTCCATGGAGCGACTCAATCATATCGAGGAAATTGATGTACGTGGGCGCCTAGTGCGGGTACAGCCAGGTATTACGCTTGGTTGCCTCAATACCGCTTTAGGCTTACATGGTCTCACTTTGCCAATTGAGGCTAATCCTAAAGTTACTATTGGTGGTCTTATTGCAAACTGTCTGAACGATGATTTATCTAATCATTATGGTGGAATTTTTCATTATGTCGAACAAGCTGAGGTAGTACTCTCAAGTGGAGATATTGTACAGATGCATCCTTATACTACGCGTGCAATTGATGCTAAAATGCAAACTACTTCGGCCGAAGGCGCCCTATATCGTCGCATTGAACAATTGCTTGACCAACACGGCGATACGGTAGCGGAGCGCAGCATGCGTCCATTCGATACCGCTGGCTATGCTAATGTTACGCGAGTACGCCAAGGTCATACGACCAATCTTTTGCCTTTAATGTTCGCCTCACAGGGGACATTAGGAATTGTGACAGATGTGATTTTGCGTGTAAATCTTTCTGCGCCCGATCATCGCACTATGGTGGCGGTACTGCGTGATATTAAAACTCTACTTCGAGCCTTAGATTTTATCAAAGATTTAGAGCCCAGTTTGGCGCGCATCTACGACATGCGTATCATTGATGTGGCTACTACGCAAGGCAACCGTCCTGGATTACTTGAGCAGAGCCCTGATGATGGTTGGTTGCTTGAAGTGGCATTTGATTTCCGTAAGGGAAAGACCGAACGGAAACTACAGCAATGTTTGGGGGTTTTGCCTCCAGGCACTTTTGCCGTTACGGAGACCACTGAAAATTCAGTTGACTTTCGCGAATTTCGTAATGCTGTGCTCAGTTTTCTAAACGCTCCTAGTAACGGTGAACGCATTGCGGCGCTGGACGACGTCTATATCCCCAGTTACCAGCTAGCGGACTTCGTGCAAGATTTGCAACTACTAGAAGAAACTCTGGGGATTCAATTGCCGCTGTTTGGCTCTTTTGCTACATCTAATTACTCAGTACGCCCCACGATTGATTGTACGTCTTTGGCTGGTAGGCAACTATTGATGAGTTTTTTGCGCCAGTATTCACGTATTGTCGTTAAGCACGAGGGCTCACTCACCGGAGGCAGCCCAGAGGGGCGAGTCAAACTTCTGCCCAGCAGCCAACCTTTGCCCGAGACTGAGCTCGAACTTTATCGAGCCATTAAACAAACCTTTGATCCATATAATATCCTTAATCCTGGCGTGAAACTCGACATAAATACCAAAGATGTTTTGCGTCACCTGCGGACTACTGCCCGGACAGGACTGATTACGCCATAGCACATCTCTGTCAGATGTGCTATAATCATCGGTATGAAGACTACAACAAAGAACTTATCTGATACCAAAGTTGAGGTCAAGGTTATTCTTGATAGCGCCGACCTCAAAACTGCTCGTGAAAAAGCCCTCGTAAATTTAGCCAAGGATGTTAAATTGCAAGGTTTTCGCAAAGGCAAGGCTCCGGCTTCAATGATCGAAAAAAGCCTTTCACCGAATGACATTGCCAGCGAAACGATTGATGTTGCTGTGCGAACTACTATGCCGGCTGCCTTTGATCAGGCAAAACTGGCGCCAATTGCTATCGAAAAAGTTAACGTTACCAAATACGTCCCAGAAGAAAGCGCAGAGTACACAGCTCAAGCCGACATTTTGCCTGACGTCAAACTTGGAGATTACAAGAAGCTCAAAGTCAAATTAGAAAAAACTGAGGCTTCTGCCGCGGATGTGCAGGAAATCGTTGATAATATCATTGATGCTTATGCTGAGAAAAAGGTCGCCAAAAAAGCTGCCGCAAACGGAGACGAAGTTATTATTGACTTTGTGGGTAAAAAAGACGGTGTAGAATTTGCTGGTGGCAGTGCCAAGGATCATCATTTGGTGCTGGGTTCAGGTCAATTTATTCCTGGATTTGAAGATGGAATCGTTGGACACGCCGCGGGCGACAAATTTGACCTAGAAGTAACTTTCCCTAAGGATTACCCAGAAAAAACTCTGGCTGGGCAAAAAGCGGTCTTTGAAACTTTAGTTAAACAAGTTAACGAAGTCGTTAAGCCAAAAGAAGATGATGAATTGGCAAAGAAATGTGGCAATTTCAAAAACATGGATGAGCTTCGTGCCGATATTAAGAAGAATCTTGAGGCTCAAAACGAGCACCGCGTCTCAGAAAAATACCGAGATGATTTAGTGAATGAACTAGTAAAAGTTTCCAAAGTTTCAGCTCCAGAGATTTTGATTAATGATCAGTTGCGTTTTATCAAAGACGATTTGAATCGTAATGCCGCCACTCATGGGATGACTTTTGAGCAATATCTTGAGCGCACCGGTCAGACCGCTGAAGATTGGGAAAAACAGGCTCATGAATTAGCCGAAGCTCGAGTTAAAGCTTCGTTAGTCTTGCAGATTTTGGCTCGTGAAGAAAAAATTATGGCTAGCGATGAAGAAGTCGAAGCAAAGATTTCCGAGCTGAAGGACGTTTATCAAAAATCCAAAGAAGCTTTGGCGAATCTCAAGAAACCAGAAGTGCGCCAAGACATCAAGAATCGCATGATTATTGATAAAACTATGGATTTCTTGGTTGCCGCCAACCAGCCACAAGCTACCAAGACCAAAGCTAAGGCCGAAAAGGCTGAGAAAAAGCCCGCTAAGAAAGCCGCGAAGAAATAAGCTTCCAGGCATAAGAATACGAAAAGAGGTGTTCCATCTGGAGCACCTCTTTATCTAATTTACATCCTTACATCCACAGAGCTTAAAACTATTCTTCATGCGCCATCAACTCAATTAAGTCGATTTCCAACTTTTCCAGATGAGCCTGGCAATAATTATACCGCCGTACCAAATAACACACGCCGTTAATGGTTTCGTAGTACCGCAACGCATCTACCGGCTCAAGCTCAACTGCTACTGTATACAACAACACGCCATTCTTATCCTCTGCCTCACCAAGATACGCCTCGTGTTCTGCGGCCTCATTGACATTAGTCATAGATAAAAACTCATCTCTGTACTTTTCCGCCAAGTCCTTCTGAAACTTCGCAAAATAGTCCGTTTCCACAGCTGCAGCTGTGTTATCTATGGTAGATAACACACTCTCAGGGCTATGGGTGTCTTCTGTGGCCTTCTCTGAGTCTGTCTCGCCGTCAAGGAATCTCTGGATGATGTCTTTCCACCTCTCTACGTCTCCAGTTGTGGTGGTCTTGCCGTGGTTGTAGCCAAGTGGCATCATAATAAAATTCTTGCCGATATGATGCTCTTCGCTCGAAAGCTGCGCCATACTCAACCCGGAGCCATCATAAGTCCTAAATACTGTCTCGGGCGAACACGGACTTAACTGAGCAAGGTCATCATAATGCGACCAGGTTTCTACGAAGATTACAACATCTGGCGCGCGATGGTTTAACAACAGGCAATTGAAATAATGTTCATTATACGCCAGAATTGCCCGTACACGCTTTTTATTATGAAACGGGTAATTAGTCGCCTCAATCAGCTCGGGAATATAGAAGCCAGTCAATGGATGAAGGATGTTGTCGCCGTTAGTATAGAAGTTCGTCAGGTCAATCCGGCAGTTCCAATGTGGCCACAGCGGCTGATTCTCAACCTCCATTTCTCCTTCGCATACTAAAGTAGCTTCATCCTTATCAAAATGATACAAATCAGGACGAAGGTACTTATCATTCATGCATGTGAAGAAATATGCTGAGTCGCGGCCATCATTAAGCGCAAACCGCCATGTTTCTCCCAATACGGCTTTTGCTTCCTCATGGTTTAACGTTTTTCTCGTAAATTTTGCCATTTTATTACCCTCCTTTTTATTTTTTGAAAACAGCAAAAATATCAATTATTACGCTCTGTCTTGTTAAAGAACAGGTAGGCATAAAAATCATACCTACATTTTCATTGTATCACAGATTACTAATTTTGTCAATAGCATTAACGCTTTTTGCTCAGTTTTGGCAAGGATTTTTATTTATCCTCTCCTCACATCCCTAATACAGTACTCAGGCAGCGGAGGGGGAAACCACGCCAGCGGTCGAGGCTGGCCGACGGATGGACGTCACTGGCACCGAAGACGAGGTAGTACCCGTTGGTAGTCGACGAGTATGAGCGCGATGACCACCATGGACCAGTATCGCCTATACCACCAGAGTGTGGTCCACCTACTGTACCATCATCAAAGTAGATTCCTCCGCTGCGCACGAAGTGTTGTACTTTTTACAATAGGTATGATAAGATGAGGACAGGCAGGAGGTAGACGTAACTAAAGGTCGAATACCAATAGTAGTTTGAAAGTGAGGAAAGGTGAGTATGGATAGAGCAATTCTAGAGTATGAGGTTAAAGACCAAAATGCCTTGATTGTCCGCAAGGTAAAAATTACTCTTTGCAAAAGCAAAGAGTAATTCAACCTAAACTTATCCCTATTCTAACGCTAAAAGCTTATAACGTCAACCTTCTGCTTTTTGTTAAAAAGCCATTAGAAAAATCCACCTCAATCATGAGGTGGATCGAAACAACACTTATCTCAGAGATAAGTGGATACTATTGTTCTGTCGGAACAGCAGTATCCAAAATTTTTTGTAAGGAATAATATTCTGTCATTACGCATCGCAACATCGCGATTCGCGTGGTTAGATTGCGCAACTCCTGCTCCGTAATCTCTACTACTTCCTCCTGAAAACTCAGGCTATACGACTCCCAGTCCAATACGGGGATTATCAGCGAAATAGCCAGTTCCGATTCGTACTCTTTTCCATTTTCATCGGAACACATCACAGGTTTTATCTGCCCACCTAATTCGTGACGAATTATACCAAAAAGCGACTCAAATTTTGGACGGTTTTCTCTAGCTTCGTTAATTGCAATTCTCATTTTCTCCTTAGCTTTTTCGGCTCTCTTAGCCCTTCGTTCTGCTATATCGCGCTTTTTGGCTTTCAAATCTTTTTCTACCGATGTAATATGTGTACAAATTTCGTCCAAAAGCTTTTGATTATAGAAGAAGATTGTAATAGTAGCAGATCCGCCATGTTTGACTGTCCGTCTCGACTTTATCTCTCTAACACAGACGGAAAACGCTATGCCAACCATAGCCCCAACCATGCACCGCAATATCGTCGATACATTGTGAAAAATAACGCCAAAGAGAACAGAGACAACCAGCATTACTATAAGTGTAATAGGTATCGAAAACCCATACGCAGATACTAAGAGCCGGTATCTTACCGTGTTATGAGGCCAGTAACCACAAATGTCGCAGTACTCATCATACTTCTGGTCCAACTCGGATACTTTTTGTCTAATCAGCTGTTTTCGCTCCTTCATTTTTTCCATATTTATTCCTCCATGTTAAGGTATATTTAACGCGTAAGGCCCGTTAGCGTCCAAGGGCAACACCCTATACCATCATTCTAGCATAGATTCTATATTTTGTCAATACTAATCAGTAGCTTTAAGTACACCTGTCGGTAAAATCCTTGCATTTTTAAACATTTTGCGCTATAATCAAAGCAGAGTTTCAGACATTTTGCATTGCTGTAAACAAGATGTCACAATATTAAGTTAATCAGGAAGTTTTATCGTGCCAACTATTAATCAGTTGATTCGTAAACCACGCCAGAAAGCCGCCAAAAAATCTAAGGCTCCGGCGCTCGGTTCCATCGTTAATACGCTTAAGACTAAGCGCTATGAGCAGGCTGCTCCTTTGAAGCGCGGCGTCTGTCTTAAAGTAACCACCAAGACCCCAAAGAAACCAAACTCAGCTCTCCGCAAGGTAGCTCGTGTTCGTTTGACTAATGGTCAGGAGGTTTGGGCTTACATCGGTGGCGAAGGTCACAATTTGCAGGAACACGCCGTAGTTTTAGTGCGCGGCGGACGTGTGCCAGATCTTCCAGGTGTGCGTTACCATATCGTGCGTGGTACGCTTGACCTTCAGGGTGTACAAAATCGTAAACAAGGCCGTTCTAAATACGGTGCGAAGAAGGGAGAATAATTTATGTCACGCAAAGTTACAAAGTCTCTTCAACGCAAAACCAACCCAGACCGCAAATATCAGTCGGTTTTGGTGCAGCGTTTGATTAATAAGTCTATGCTTGATGGCAAAAAACAGGCCGCCGAGCGCGCAGTCTATACTGCTCTTGAGGGTGCTGCTAAGAAATTGAATTCAGAGGATCCGGTAGCAGTATTTGAGAAAGCTCTGGCTAATGTCAGCCCGGATTTTGAAGTTAAGTCTCGCCGTGTCGGTGGTGCCAACTATCAGATCCCATTCCCAATCTCTGGTCACCGTCAGCAACACTTTGCCTTTTCTTGGCTCGTGCAGGCCGCTCGCGCCCGCCAGGGAATGCCTTATGCTAAGCGTCTTGAGCTCGAGATCGTCGATGCTTACAACGAAACTGGTGCTGCTTTCAAGAAGAAAGAAGATTGTCACCGTATGGCCGAGGCCAACCGTGCCTTTGCCCACTTCGCTCGCGCGTAAGAGGATTATATACAAAAAAGCACCTGTGTGTAAACTGGGTGCTTTTTTGTGTTTTCTCTGTAGCTATGCGTCTATGTTCGTACTAGACATGGGCTTTTATACATACCTCTCCTCACATCCCTAATACAGTACTCAGGCAGCGGAGGGAGAAACCGAGCCAGCGCTCGTACGGGCCATCCGACGTGTGCACCGTAGAGGCATTAAAGCTGAGGCGGTAAGCGCTAGGGATAACCACGCCATCGTGGCGTGCAGAGGACCCGTGCGACGACCAATCATAGCCGTTCTGGCCAGCGAACCAAGACTTACCATCGAGTGGAGCGAGGTACCCGCTGCGCACGAAGTATGGGCTATCCGAGTATTGTTATTTTTACAACATTATCTCGATAAATCTTATGCTATAATAGAAACAAATCTAGAACTAGGAGGCAAAAACAAATGGTGAGATTAGCAATCAACGGGTTTGGTCGGATTGGGCGCTGTGCGTTCAAGATTGCTTTTGAGCGCCGTGATGCTGAAATCGTCGCTATCAATAGCTTGGGTGACCCAGCAACTTTCGCACATCTTCTCAAATACGACTCTGCCTATGGCGTGTATGATCATGAAATCGGTTTTGACGATAAGCATATCATCGTAGACGGTACCAAGATTCTCTTTTTGGCTGAACCTGACCCTATCAAGTTGCCCTGGGAGAAGCTAGAAATTGACACCGTTTTGGAGTGCACTGGTCGTTTTTGTAATCCAGCTGATGCTCGACTGCATATCAAAGCTGGTGCACGCAAAGTTGTCATCTCTGCTCCAGCCAAAGGTCCAGGCGCCAAGACCGTAGTGCTCGGCGTCAATGAGGAAGTCGTTACAGCTGATGATGACATTTTGTCTTGTGCATCCTGTACCACGAATTGCATTGCCCCAGTGATGAAAGTGATTGAAGATAACTTTGGCATCGAAAAAGCCATGATGACAACCGTACATTCCTATACTGCTTCACAAAAGTTGGTAGACGATGCTGCGAAGGATATTCGTGAGGCCCGTGCTGCCGCGGTCAACATTGTGCCAACCACAACTGGCGCTTCTAAAGCTGCTGCGCTCACCATACCTAGCATCAAAGATCATTTTAACGGTCTATCGGTGCGCGTACCCAGCTTAGTAGTGTCGTTAGCGGACATTACTGCCGTACTCAAGCGGGATGTTACCGTGGAGGAGTTAAATTCTATCTTTGAAAAGGCAGCTGAAGAACCATATTACGAGGGCATTCTAGACGTAACGCATGATGAGCTGGTATCATCTGATTTTCGCGGTAATTCACACTCTGCGGTAGTGGACTTGCCATTGACTGATGTAGTAGGTGGTAATCTGGTTAAGGTGGTTGCTTGGTACGACAATGAGTGGGGATATTCTAACCGTCTAGTAGAATTATCGGTTGATTTTGGCCGCGAAGTATAATAGACTAAGAGAAATAAGGAGGATTTATGCCAGAATATCATATTTATATCGGAGCCGACCACCGTGGATTCCAGAAAAAGGAAGATTTGCTACCTCTGATTCGCGATTGTCATGAAAACGTTATTGTTGAAGATTTGGGCGCCGAAAGTCTAGTAGAGGATGATGACTTTAATGACCCAGCTCTGGCTGTCGCTAAGGCTGTGGCTGGAGATAAATACAGCTTTGGAGTACTGCTTTGTGGCTCTGCTCATGGTGTTTGCATGCAGGCTAATCGCATCAAAGGCGCTCGCGCTATTAATGCCAGTACTCCTGAGAGCGTTAAGGTCGGTCGCGAAGATGATCATGCTAATATCCTTTGTTTGTCGGCAGATGAGCTTGATGTAGACGCTATGGAAAAATTGATAAAAACCTTGTGCCATACTCACCCCAAAATGGAAGAACGTTATACTCGTCGGGTCAAACGCCTAGACACTGAACACGCCAAAGTTTCTGGAGGTATCGAATTTAGCCTCAAATTTGGTGGTGACGAAGAAGATGACGAGGAGGAATAAAACCTATGGCGGCCATCGTACCTACCATCACTACAGATAATCAAGCCTTTTTTGACGAGAGCCTGTCAAAATTCAGTCAGTTTTCCAAGCGCATCCAGGTTGATGCTTCGGATGGTAGTTTTGCACCTACAACTTTGGTACCGCTCAGTAGCATGAAATTTCCTGACAATATTGTGGTCGATTTACATGTGATGTCGGCGCGACCGTCAGAGCACTTATCCGAGATTCTGGCGCTTAAGCCAAAGCTTTGCATCTTGCATGCTGAAGTTGATGACGATTTATCAGCAGTTTATGCTCAGCTCAAAGAAGCTGGCATTAAAACTGGTCTTGCCATGATCAAGACGACCTTTCCAGGTAAAGTTGCAACCTTAATCCAAACTGTAGATCACGTGATGATTTTTGCTGGTGAACTTGGTAGTCAAGGTGGTACTATTGATATGATGCAGACCGAAAAAATACCCTTAATTCGTGCCGTTAGACCTGATATTGAAATCGGTTGGGATGGTGGCGCCAATCTCAGTAATGTCCGCGCCCTGGCTCATGCCGATATCAATGTGATCAATGTTGGTAGTGCTATTACCCAAGCTGCTGATGCGGCTGCCATGTATCAATCGTTGGTTGCTGAAAGTGAAAAGAAAGGTGTATTGATTTAGATGGCGCGAATTGTCTCGCTGGGCTCAGCGTTGCAAGATATCTATCTGATTGACCGTGATGATTTTGCCGGCGCAGAAGTGGCCGGGCAGTCAATTTTTGGGCAGTTGGTGATTGGCACCAAGGTGGATATCGACAAAGTAGCCTTTGAAGTAGGTGGCGGTGGTACTAATGCTGCTGTGAGTTTTGCCCGGTCGGGGCACGAAACGATTTTTATGGGTAACTTAGCGCATGATGCTGCTGGAGAAGCTGTGATGGCCTGCCTTGACGAAGAGAATATTGACAGTAGTTACGTTGAATTTTTGCGGGGCAAAACTGGTTGCTCGGTGGTTATGTTGGATGCTAAAAACGGTGAGCGCACCATTCTCACACATCGAGGGGTTTCTGGAAAGTTTAATAATCTCTCCGCTGATGATCTAGAACTCATTGCCCCAGACTGGCTCTATGTTACCAGCTTGCGTGGTGACATGGATACATTGCTCAGCTTTTTCGAAAAAGCGCATGAGTTGGGTGTCAAAATTATGTTCAATCCAGGTGAACTAGAAATTAAACAGCTGCCGAAGTTAATCGGGCTCCTAGAAGATGTCGATGTCTTGCTAGTAAATAAACGCGAGGCCGCCAAAATCGTGCCTGGCGTACTGTTGACCGAGCTGCTCGTGCACCTTGTTACATATTGCGAAACGGTGATTATTACCGATGGCGAAATGGGCTCAATCGCTACAGACCACCAAGAAGTTTATCGTCTTGGGGTCTACGAACAGGTCAAAATGCGCGATGCGACTGGAGCTGGCGACGCTTTTGGTGCTGGTTTTTTGGCAGCGTTCGCTAGTGAGCCGGTAAAATCCAAATCTAAAGACAGCCATTTTGCTCAGGCTCTGCAGTTTGCAGCCGCCAATGCCGCCAGTGTTGTGCAGAAGTACGGGGCGAAGGCTGGAATTCTTGCTAGTTCCGAAAGCTTGCACCCTATGCCCATCCAAAAAATTACTGATTTACAACTCTAAAGAAAGGAAATTATGTTAGACGAAAAGATTTTAGCCGAACTCGAAGCCGCTGATGTTGAACGCGCCAAGGCCTACGCCAACGACCTTGAACGCGGTCTCAAAATTGTTCGCACCTATCCACAAGGTGTGACGATTTTCGGGTCAGCTCGTTTACCACAAGACAATAAATATTGCAAAAAAGCCCGCGAGCTAGGACAATTACTTGCTCAGAACGGCCATGCCGTGATTACTGGTGGTGGTCCAGGTATCATGGAGGCAGCCAACCAAGGTGCCTTTGAATACGGCGGGCGCAGTATTGGTCTCAACATCACCTTGAGACACGAACAGTTCCCAAACCCTTATCTCACGGATACTATGCAATTTCAGTATTTCTTTGCTCGCAAAGTGATGCTAGCAATGTCGGCCAAGGTTTATGTAGTATTTCCAGGCGGTCTTGGCACTATGGATGAACTTTCGGAAATTATCATTCTTATGCAAGAGGGGAAAATGCCTAAAATGCCAGTTTTCTTTTATGGCAAAAGTTTCTGGCGCCCACTGGATAAGTTTATCCAGAACAAAATGCTGCCATTAGGATTAGTATCCAAAAACGACCTCAAAATCTATAAAATCACAGATAATCTTGACGATATTGTCAAGGCAGCTAACAAAATTGGTCACCCGCCCGTTAAGACTAATTATTATGATGGTTTTAGCGCGGCCTCTGATATCCGACAGTTGACCGACGAGGAACGAATTATCAAATAATTTTTACTAAATCACAAAAATATTGCCCTAAAATGCTTGACTTTTTTAACCATGTGTGCTATAATGAAGGCATAAGTATTACGATTAGGTGTGATACTTGGTAAATATATACAAGTGAGTTTTAAAGGGGGTAACGTTATGGTAACAACCACAACAAAACACAAGCCGTCGGATGTGAAATATGAGTTTAGTAATTTATCAATGGACATCAACTATCTCTTGAATGGAGCTAAAGACTCAGACTACGCAAAGGCTGAAGGTCTACAGGTTAACGTCGTTGATGGCGTCCAGTATCTTAAGCTCGAGCGCAACGGTAACGGCACCTACCTCGAAAGGGTAGAAAGGGAATTAAGACAAACGCTGATTGATGGCCAAGGCAATTGGAAAGTAGTGCAGGCCAAGGTTAATGCACAGGGTCTGCGTTTACGCTTTATGCGCACGGATGAAAAAAATGGAGACTGGTGGATGAGTGCCAGCGCAGAGAATAAAGTCGCTGTCGATATTCGAGATCATCAGTCAGATTCCGTCTGTCAGTATTGTTGCAAGCGAGGAACTAATAATTTCAGTTGCCCTCTTGTCATCCAGCAGCTTGGTGAAGAAGTTTCTCGAACAGTCTATGTGTTCGAGAAACTTCTGACGGTGATTTATAAGGTTTCACCGTAAACTCACTATCCCGCAGGTTTTCCTGCGGGATTTTCTATGTATTTAAAAACTTTCTTCATCTCTTCACATCCCTAATACAGTACTCAGGCAGCGGAGGGGGTAGCCGCGATATTGGTCGTAGCTGGGTGATGGGAAAATGCTAGTAGAGTTTAGAAGAAGGCTATTCGCTGAATTAGCAGTGTTACTATATGACGACCAATATCGGCCATCAAAATTGACTAACCTTAAAGTCCCAGCAGTAATAGGCAAGTCAACATACCCGCTGCGCACGAAGTAGGTTAGAATATCATCGATAATGTTGTAAGATATGTTCATAGCAAAACCTATACCAGTGGTATAGGTTTTGCTAAAGACTAACAGGGGTGGAGATTCTCTCAAACCTGTACTAGTGGTATAGGTTCAGTGCTTTTCGTGCGCAGCGGGTATATCACCTTACCTATTGCCGCTGGTACTTTTAGAGATGCTGGCATCGCTGGCCTCTACTGGTCGTCGCGTTCTTATTCAATGTCTACTCGTGCTTATAATCTCCTCTTTAATGCCAACGAAGTTAATTCGCTACGTAATGACTATGCTCGCTGGTACGCTTTCCCCCTCCGCTGCCTGAGTACTGTATTAGGGATGTGAGGATGTAGGAAGATGAAAAACAGACTATACTGCTATAGTCTCAGCTATAAGGAAGTTATGAATTTATTAGTCCCCACACTGCAATTCCAGTAGCAACTGAAACGTTAAATGACTCCTTTCGCCCTACCATGGCAATTTCCAAGAAAAAACTACACAATTCGCGGATATCGTCTGGAATTCCTTTGACCTCTTCGCCTAAGACTAAAACAACTTTTTCTGCCGGTATGGGCGCACCAAGCAAGATTTTTCGCGGTTCTTCCGCCGGGGTCAAATTATTTTCCAAACCCAACACAGTCCAACCCGTAGACTTTTGCTTCGTCAGCCAGGTAGGTAAATTATCTATGGCAAGTTGTGGTACCATTTCTTCCGCACCCAGGGCGGCTTTGGCAATCTGGCAATTCAATTTCTCGCGCAAGTGTGGCAGAAGTTTCATGTCATTATAACGTGGAGTATAGCCAGAAAATACCACCTTTTCCACGCCCAGTCCTTCAGCCGTGCGCAAAATTGCCCCCACATTATACACCGAACGGATATTATGTAATACTAGCTGAATTTGCATAGTTTAATTATAGCACTTCAAGAAAAAAGGGACCTAGTATTGAATGGTCCCAAGGAATAGCCCTATGTATCTTTCTTTTTAAAGATACGTGATGTGATGTGGCGGATAATTGCGCCAAAAAGTTTGTCGTTGTTTACCCAATCCTCATTCACGCCTGCTTGAACGAGCTGCTCTTTCACCAATGTGATATCTTCTGCAGTAGCAGTAAGTGATGCCGCCGCGGAAAATTCATCTCTCTTAGAGAGCTCCAGGAAGCGATTATTAAAATCAGCTTCCGACATTTTGTTGAAAAAATCATAGATATTTGTTGGCTTTTCCATAATTGTCCCCCTATTCGTAAAAGTAAAAGGTGCTATTTTTAGGTCAAGATGAGACTGAGATAGTCCCATCTTCTATTGTAGCACAGATTTAAGAAAAAGTCAATACATTTATTGCTAAATTAGTCATAATATGTCATACCAGCACGTAAATCACGGCTATTATAGGCTGCCTTTTTCTCCATCGAATTAAAATCACCTTCAAAGACAGTTCTAAAATACGCCAAAACAGTCTCGCGGTCATAATTTGCTCGGTTGTTTAGTTTTCCTCCTCGATCACGTCGCTGATCGTAGACAAAATCATTAGTTATAAAATTGCGCGGAGTGAAACGTGGAGTGCCATATTTCTCGGCTAATAAATTTAGATTATTTAGCTGCTGAATCATGTTGTTGTGGCAAGTTCGTCTTGCGTTTTGATAAGCACTATAGTCTCGATGTAAAAAATCATAATCAGTGGAAGCCTCGATATAATCAATCACCTTACGCCAAGTTTGGCGCAATACGACCTGATCGGCAGCCGTACTCTCGTTTGGCTCACTAGAAAGCACCTGCTGATTTAATCTATTCACGCGTTCTTCATAAAAAATGCCTGTAGCCGCCTCAATGGTTTCCTCTGGCTTCACGATACCCAAGGCTTGATTAGAAGAGTCTTCAATCCTTTCCCAATCATAGGCAATATCGTTTTCATACTCAGCAACAGTCTTGCGATAGCGTTCATATTTGTCATTATCCATTGACTTGCTGTCAATATTTTTGGAATATTGCGCAAATTGCAGCTCTGCTGCATTATATTCTTGGCACCAGAATTGCATTTCTTCAAGCGCAGTTGGCATATGCTTTTGCTCTGTAGGTTCTACGACTTTATTGCCAGCAAACTCTGGCGCATCCTGCATGTCCCAAGACGAGCTATCATCGGGCGCACTGATTTTTTCTATTGTACCTCTCATTCTGTCATATATTATAGCACATTATGATATAATTAACCCCATGGATAGATATAACCCGCTGCAAATTGAACAAAAATGGCAAAAAATCTGGGAAGAAACTGAGGCTTTCAAAACCGGACTGATTGATGATGGTCGACCTAAGAAATATCTCGCTGAGATGTTCCCGTATCCCTCTGGAGCCGGGCTTCATGTGGGGCATGTACGCAATTTTACGATTGTGGATGTTTTGACGCGGTTTTACACGCAGCAGGAATTGAATGTGCTTCGGCCATTTGGCTACGATACTTTTGGTTTACCGGCAGAGAACTATGCTATTAAGACTGGAATTTCACCTCAGTCTGCTACTGCTACCAATATTGCTAATTTCCGTAAACAAGCCAAAAAATTGGGTTACGCCATTGATTGGAACCGAGAAATTAATACCTCTGATCCAGAATACTATCGTTGGACACAGTGGTGCTTCTTGCAGCTATACAAGGCAGGTTTGGCTTATCAGAAAGAATCTTATCAGTGGTGGTGTCCAGTAGATCAAACAGTGTTAGCCAACGAACAGGTAGAAAACGGCAAATGCTGGCGCTGTGGTCATGAAGTTGAAAAGAAAAAGATGAAACAGTGGTTCTTCAAGATTACGGATTATGCCGATGAGCTTTTAGATAATATCGATGCAGTTGAATGGCCTGACAAAATCAAAACCATGCAAAAGAACTGGATTGGGCGGAGCAAAGGCGCAGAAATCGCTTTTGAAGTGGAGAATGCGAAGCACGAGGGCGAACTTGCTGCAAGCACGGGCGCGGAGATTACTGTCTTCACCACTCGCCCTGATACAATTTTCGGAGCAACCTTCCTCGTGCTTGCTCCAGAACATCCCTTGATTGCGAATCTGGTGAATGATGATACCCGCGCAAAAGTCGAACAATATTGCATTGAGGCGCTCAAAAAGTCGGAAATTGAGCGTCAAGAGAATAAGGAGAAAACTGGAGTTTTCACGGGTAGTTATGCCATCAATCCTGCCACGGGCAAGAAAATGCCGATTTGGGTAGCAGATTATGTCTTGATGGGTTATGGTACAGGTGCCATTATGGCAGTACCAGCACATGATGAACGCGATTTTGAATTTGCGGAGAAATTTGATTTGCCAATCATTGAAGTGATTGAGAAGCCCGAAGACAGTGACGATGCTGAGCGTTGCTATCACGGCGAGGGCGAGCTGGTGAACTCGGGGCAATTCAATGGTACGCGTAGCGAAGATGCGCGGGAACAAGTTGTAGCTTGGCTTGAAGAAATGGGCGTTGGCCATACTAAGGTTACCTACAAAATGCGCGATTGGTTAATTTCACGTCAACGCTACTGGGGCTGCCCAATTCCAGTAGCCTACGACAAGGATGGAAATGTTCATCCAATTCCTGAAGACCAGCTACCTGTCATGCATCCAGAAATTAGCGACTATCAACCAGATGATACTGGGCGTTCACCTTTGGCTAAGGCTGCTGATTGGCTAAAAGTCACAATCAATGGTGAAGAGATGACTCGCGAGACCGATACTTTGGATGGTTACGCTTGTTCGTCGTGGTACCTCTGGCGCTACGCTAGCCCTCATGACAGCCAGGCGGCTTGGGACCCCGAGGCAGTCAAGTATTGGGCGCCAACTGACATTTATGTCGGCGGAGATCACGCTGTGGCCCATCTACTTTATATCCGTTTTTGGTGTAAATTCTTTGCTGACCAGGGTTATCTGCCGTTCCGTGAGCCTATCAAGAAGTTGCTTTACAATGGTTACATTAACGCTCCAGACGGCAAGAAAATGAGCAAATCTAAGGGCAATGTGATTGACCCGCTGGAAGTTATTGATAGCGGCTATGGTGCCGACACTTTGCGTACTTACGAAATGTTTATTGGACCGTATGATCAAGATGCGGCTTGGGACACCAAGGCTATTGGTGGTGTGTATAGGTTCCTTAACCGTTGCTGGACGCTGTGCTTTGATGGTGCTGTGTGCAGCTATGCGGTCTCGGATGACAGTCTTTCTCAGGACCATCCGCGACCAACGGGGAGCGGAACGAACGAGCAGGCCGCCCGTAACGACGGGCCGGCGCGAGTGTGTCCTGAAAAGACTGGACATCCGGAGACCGTTTCTTTGCGTCACAAAACCATCAAGAAAGTCACTGAAGATATCCACCGCACCAGCTTCAATACCGCTGTAGCGGCCTTGATGGAATACGTCAATCAGCTTTATAAGACCGGTGCCGATCATGAAGATTTGACTGCTCTTGCCAAGCTACTCAAGCCGTTTGCGCCACATTTGGCTTCAGAAATGTTGGAGCATCTAGGCGAAGATGATATCTGGCCGACCTACGATGAGAAATACCTCGTGGCAGAGGAAGTTGAAGTCGTGGTGCAGGTAAACGGTAAACTTCGCGGCAAGATTACCGTTGCTAACGATGACCTCCAGGATGCAGAAAAACTCAAAACCTTGGCCTTGACCGACGCTAACGTACAAAAATTCATTACCGGTCAAGAAATCCGGAAAGTCATTGTGCCAAAAGGCACTAAACTCATCAATATTGTAGTGTAACCAAAGTTGTTTATAGTGTAGCCATTTCGGAAAATATGTTATGGCTGCACTATTTTTGGTGAAATATGGTATAATTAAAAGGTGCTGGCAAATTTTGCTGCCGCATGTACCTTTGTGAATTTAGTTTTTGTGCAAAGGTACGTCTTTCATCATTAGGAGGGAGAAGTATGATGAAATGTGCCTCGTCGCATTTTGCGACACCTGTAGCTTGTTTGGCTACGTTTGTTTTGTTGCTGTCTTGTAATGTGATGACAGCCTTTGCGGCAGAAGAAGTTGCCAGTGAAAGCCCACCGGAGGAGAATGTAACCAGTGACAGTCGGCCGCTTTATACAGAAGAGACCCGTCCAGATTTTCCGGTCTTTAACTCTTTGGTGGGTGAGGAAAATTTTCTTGGCATCACTGGGCTAGACGAAGTTACAGTTTGGTCTAGTGGGGAGACCTTTGAACTGGAGATGGGGCAGCAATACAATGTCGTAATCAATTACGACAACAACGGTTTGCCCAAAGGTATCACTACGCGTACCATTGCTAATGGTACACTGGTCCAATTAGATTTTCCTCCCAGCATTGTTAGCGAGCAGGAGATTACTGCTACGATTTCGGCTACTAATAGTCAGCCGACTTCCGTCAGTAGCTCACTGACGCTGATCGCACCGGAAGCGATGAACTTAGAAATAGTGCCTGGTTCAGTGCGGATTATCAATAATAATCCTACCAACGATTCGATTATTTCGGAGAGTGACTTGTTTGGTAAAGGTGCTCAGATTGGAACCAACAGCATGAGCGGAATTGTGCTGCATGGAGCAGAGAACTCTGGCAGTATTGTATTTAGCTTTTGCACCGTACCGTTCAACAAAACAGCAAGTAATACCTTGGACACATCCGTGCCAAATACGGATGCTCAACCATCCGAGCCAAAGAGCCTGGGGCCAACAATACTACTGCTAATGTCAGCGATATTGGTAGTAACCTGCGTGATAATTTCGGTTGTATTAACTGTTGCTGACCGTAATGAAACCAGAATTGATTCAGGCCATTGGCGGCATGACTAATTTTTACCAAAAAAGGCGCCTTCGGGCGCCGATTTTGTTTCAATATTGACTTTTTACGTAAAGTATGCTATAATGGGAGTATAGGGTAGTTTTGACGAAAAACTTACAAAACCTCTTGCGGGCAACTAGAAAATATGATAAAATCAACTATAGAATTTGATATTAACAAGGAGCATTATGCCTGAACCTAAAAAACAGAGTAGCCCCCGCAAGACTGGTCTTCGCCGGAGCCATCTACGTCTCAAATTGGCACGTGCGGTCAACCGTACTTCTCCAGTGAAAGCTTTTGAGACTGCTAAGCAAACCCCAAATGTCAAGGTTAAAACCGTAAAACCAGCTTCTGGGCAAACCACCAAAGCTAAAAAGGCTGCAGCCAAAAAGACTACGGCTAAGAAAACCACCACTACTAAAGTTACCAACACTAAAAAATCTAAATAAAAGGAAATAAAATGGCCAGTAATCGGCATTTAGGCAGAATTATTGTTTTACAGAGTTTGTACGAGTACGAATTCCGAAATAAGGCGGGAGATCCTACCGCAGAGATCGACGTCATCGTCGCAAAAAATATCGAGCCTTATGCTAAGGCCTTGGGTGACACCGAGTTTGTCTATACTCTAGCGCGAGACGTTTCTGGACGTTTCGAAGAGTTGGATGCTGAGTTGCAGCCCATGGCTCCAGAGTGGCCAATTTCCACGATTGCTGCGATTGACCGCAATGTATTGCGGATTGGTTTACATGAGCTTGAGCGTTCAGCTGAAACTGTGCCACCTAAGGTAGCAATCAATGAGGCGGTTGAGCTTGCCAAGGCATTTGGTTCGGATAATTCGTCCAAGTTTGTCAACGGTGTCCTAGGCACAGCTTACCGCCAGATTTATAATGATGAAAATTCATCTCCGAAAGAGAAGGAGAACCACAATGAAAAAGAAGCACAGCCACAAGCAGCGGGTGAGCCTACAGACACCGCCGCCGAAAGTGCAGACGGAGGGGAAACGGCCACCAGCGCCTAAAACTAATACAAAGGTGCCAGTCCAACGTAAGGTGCCTGAGGCTTTGCCGCTCAAGTCTGAGCGTGAGAAGACTAACGCCTTTTCCCGTTTAACTACGCGGGTTTTTAAAAAGCCAGCTATTCAGGAAATCGTGCGTGAGCCGACCGCCGGTGGTATTGTTTTTCGCCTGTCTCGTGACCGAAAAGACATCGAAATTTTACTAATTCAAGATTCCAAAGGTCGTTGGACTATTCCCAAGGGGCATATTGAACCTGGTGAGACTGCCAAACAAACTGCTATCCGCGAAATCGGTGAAGAATCGGGTTTGTTTCATATTCAAGTATTGATGTGGCTAGGCAAAATCCAATTTCAATATCGCCGTATTGATAAACTTGTGTTAATGACCACGCAAATTTATCTGGTGCGGGCTCTAGATGATGCCGAAACCCCTACCAAAGAGCAATGGATGAAGGGAATTAAGTGGTTTAAATTTAATGATGCTATTGATGCAATTGAATATGAGGATATCGAGAAATTGATGCTTCTCGCCAAAAACAAAATTCGTCAAGGGCTATAAAAGGGAGGTTATATGAATCCAACACAAATTGAAGAATATCAAAAGTTTGCTCGCGAAAAGCTGGGTTTTGAGTTTCAAGATATTGATTTGCTTATCACAGCTCTGACTCATCGCAGCTATGTGAATGAGCATAAAGCTAGTGCCAAAGCCCACAACGAACGTCTAGAGTTCTTGGGCGACGCTGTGCTTGAGTTGGTATCTTCTGACTTTTTGTATCGCAATTACGACGAGCCAGAAGGTATCATGACGGCCTGGCGTTCAGCCTTGGTACGCACCGAGAGCATTGGTGCAGCTGGTGAGGACTTGGGGTACGAACCGCTGGTGCGTTTGTCTAAGGGCGAAAAGCACGGCTCAAGTCGGGCGCATGCTGTAATTTTGGCGGATTGTTTTGAGGCTGTGATTGGTGCAATCTATTTGGACCAAGGCTATGATACAGCACGCGAGTTTATTGCTAAACATATTTTGGTAAAGTTAGACCAAATTTTGCGTGACGGCAGTTGGCGTGATCCCAAATCTTATTTGCAGGAACTGGCTCAACACTATGATGGCGCTACACCGCAGTACAAAGTACTGGGTGAAGAAGGTCCCGATCACGATAAGACTTTTATGGTTGGCGTGTATGTAGGCAAACAGCTTAAAGGCAAGGGCAGCGGACACTCCAAGCAGGAAGCTGAAGGCAATGCTGCCGCTGAGGGCGTGAAGGGCTATCTCAAGACTCAAGGCAGAAATAAGAATAAATAGACTAGAAAATCAAACAGCCACGTGTCCGCAAGGACACGTGGCTTTTGTAATACATCCCTTAGAATAAGGCAGACGGAGAGATTTGATAGGTCTCAATGCAGAAAAATGATTGGTCGTTTTCAGGTTTTTCCGGGTAAGCGATACTCAATACATTCTCGCATTCGCTTTTTGCCTTAAAAGATGCTTGGTAGAAATTCGGATATATATCCGAATGCATCGGAGTAGATATTTTCAAATCTACTCCGTCCTCCCAATACATGAAACATGACAAATCTGTAGCTTTGCGATTTCCAATGGTCTCCTGTCCCATGTTTACGAAATGTAATACGAAGCGATTGGTGTGTAATTCGCATTCCCACAGCTTCCAGCGGGAACATCGCCCCATCAACATACCCGGCAGTTCGTCTTTAAGCTCATCAGCTATAATGATACTGGAAAGATGGGGACGATGATTATCCATCCAATGTAAACACGGCAAGATATCTGCGAATGTTGGCGAGAGTAAATCAAGCCTCAAGGGTCCTGCTGCCATCACTGACTTGCGAGTAGCCCTGCCATTGACATTGCGTAGAGTCTTTAACTCTCTATGTTTCTGATAAATCATAGAACCTCCTATAGGGATGTTAATGTACGATTTGGCGAAATTGCGATGACTTTGCGCGATTTTTCACCTAACATCCCCCGATTTCTACATTATAGCACAGATAATGAGAAAAGTCAATAGAATTAACGCTTTCCTTCATTTTAATATTCACATCCCTAATACAGTACTCAGGCAGCGGAGGGGGTAACCGAGATAACGGTCATCTGCCCAGCCAGATGGGCTAACATTACTAGAAATAGCAAGGAAATACCCACTAGGATGATTAGCTCCATCGTGCCGTACAGATGACCCACGCGACGACCACCAGTAGCCGCTGATACCAGCAACTCCAAGAGTACCAGCAGTCTTAACCAAGTAGATCCACCCGCTGCGCACTCACTTTCATACTTTACATCTGGACTAAACTTTGTTATAATTGGATTATTACTAATAAGGAGAAAAAATGCTAGCGATTCGTATGCAGCGTAATGGCCGCGTGCACTCCCCCGTGTACCGGATAGTCGTCCAAGAAGCGCAGCGCCACCCACTTTCGGGTCGTGTTGTAGCCGAGGTCGGTAATTACAACCCTGAGACCAAAAAAGTGGTTCTCGATAAAGAAAAAGTGGAATTCTATCTTGCTCATGGCGCTCAGCCATCTAGTCGAGTAGCGTTCGTCTTTAAGAAGGAAGGCATTGCCTTGCCAGCTTGGTACAAAGAGGCGCCTAAGAAGCAGGCCAAAGCCAAGCACGCCGACAAGTTGCGCAAAAATCAGCCAAAGGAAGAGGCACCAGAGGAGACTCCAGCCGAAACTCCTGCGGCTGAAAACGCAGAATAGGCAAGAAACAATCCGTCGAAAGAGCGTCATCCGGCGCTCTTTTTGGGGCTGAAATTCTACATAAAAAAGCACAATAATTATTCCAATTTTTAATTTCCGTGCTATAATTATACAAATACATAATAACTGGAGACCTTATGGCAACCATTGACCAACAATTTGTAGAATATATCGTAAAAACCCTGGTTAATAATCCAGATAAAGTCGTTGTGGAACGCGAAATCGACGAGCGTGGCGTTTTGCTGAGCCTATCTGTAGACCCAGAAGATGTTGGACGTGTGATTGGTAAGCGTGGTGCAACCGCTCAGAGTATTCGGACTTTGTTGCGCGTGCTAGGTACTAAAAATGGCGCTAGATATAACCTCAAGGTAGTTAATACTGATGATGTTGAAGGCGGCGAGATGCGCGGTGCTCGACCAGCGACAGAAACTCGTGGTGAAGCTGAGGCAGTGGAGGAGTTGCGCGATCAGGAGCAGGATGGTGAAGCTCCGATGGACGGCGGAGAATCTGAGGGGGAATTGGCTGAAAAGACTCGTGCTGAGTTAGCTGATTTGGATGATCTAGATATTTAGTCTTGGTTCTAAAGAAAATCCCTCACGAAAATGGGGGATTTTTTTGTGCTGCCTAGATTTTATGATCAAAAAGCGTTAAAACTATTGACAAAATATAGATAGTATGATACAATGGAAGTATGGAGCTTTTGAATTGGAAGTTCTAGTATCTTGCGAGTTTGAACTAGAACTATCCTTGTTTTTATTTTTTGGAGGGAAAAGATGAAAGAAAAGTTGAATTTGTTGTGGAACAGGGCCATCTCTTTGGTTAAAGCCACAATATTACCCCAGGACTTAATAGTAACGGCTGGTATGATTATCGCGGCTATCGGTATTGGTTGGGTATTTCAGCGGGCCGAAAAGCTTGACGCTGAACGCGGCGTACCGTTTTCTATGGACAATCCAAAGGAGACATTTTATTCGGATTTGGAGTATGGTATCATGGACTACCGCAACGATGTGCAATATGAAGCATTGTGTATTGAGCTTGCGGTTGAAGGTCAGTGTCCATTTGAACCGGAGACTAACTACGAAATCCGTTTCGATTTTCCTGATATGTTGATTGCTGAAATCGAAAACGAACTTACTGATGAGTATGAGGTGGACGTGCAATATAGCTTTCAGGTGGCTGCCGGAGAGTATGGCTGGATTCTGATACAGATTTACAACCCTCAGAGTGGGCGGCTCTTTACGGCAAGAAGCAGCTTCCAGGCAACGGATGACTTGTGTATCAAACATAATATTGATGTCACCGCGGATGATAGTAGTCTGGCGCAGTGGGGCATATGGAGTTTAACGAACTGCGTAAGTACATGAGTTTTACGCTCTATACCTCTGCCAATCCAGATGCTGGTCCAAAGCAGACGACCACAGCTATGCCATTTGATTCAATATGGTATATCCGAGGCACCAATGAGGAGTTCTAGGCTAGAACTCTGGCGGCACCGATACGGTGCCGCCTTTTCACATCCCTAATACAGTACTCAGGCAGCGGAGGGGGTAACTACGCCAGCGTTCGTCTGGACCATTTGATGAGTAGACGTCAGTAACATAGAACAGGAGGTTGTAGGCACTAGGAACAGCCGCGCCATCATAGCGTGCGGAAGCTCCACGTGATGCCCACCAGTAACCAGCATGACTACCACTCCTAAAAGTCCCAGCAGTGCTAGTTAGAGCAATCCACCCACTGCGCACGAAACGAAGCTAGTTATTACGAAACGCAGCGAGCTGAAGCAGTTGCGCCTGAAATAAGGCAAAGAAACTTGCAAAAAGTACTTGCTATTTCTATTAGCATGAGCTATACTAAAAGTAGTTCGAGAGAACATAAGGCTAACTGCGAGCCAACGATAAGTTGAGAGCTTATATGTTCAAAAAGTCGCCAACGTTGAGGCGATTTTTTGGTTTTAACAATCTAGTTTCGTGCGCAGCGGGTACCTCGCTCCACTCGATGGTAAGTCTTGGTTCGCTGGCCAGAACGGCTATGATTGGTCGTCGCGCGGGGCTTCTACGCGGTATGATGGCGTGTCTACTCCTAGCGCTTACTTCCTCGTCTTTAATGCTGCTGGCATGTACCCGTCGAATGGCCCGTCTAACCGCTACGACGGTTTCCCCCTCCGCTGCCTGAGTACTGTATTAGGGATGTGAATGTAAACAGAATCTAGTCTTGCTTTTTCCGTCATTCTGCGCTAAAATAAGACGCAAGAAGTAGTGAGTGATTTTTTGGTATGCACCAGAATTGGCGAGGCTGCGCGCACAGAAAGTCACAGTAATCTTCGGCGCTAAAGATTATTAACCACTAAAAGAGAGGAAATTGTGAGTAAAGCAACTAATCAAGCTGCTGATGGTGGCCGGGTGTTCTTCACTGAAGGCGATCAAGCACTCCCAATCCCAGATCTGATTGCTCATCAGAAGGATAGCTGGGAAGATTTTGTTAAGTCAGGTCTACGTGAGGTGTTCAACGAATTGAACCCAATCGACGACTACACGGGTCAAAAATTGTCTTTGCGTTTCAAGGACTATTATTTTAAGGCTCCAGCAGAAGACGAAAAAACCGCTAAATATAACCTTTCTACCTACGCTGCACCATTGCACGTACAGGTGGAACTAACCAACAAGGTTACGGGCGAAGTGAAAGAACAGGATATTTACTTCGGTGATTATCCCTGGATGACTGACCGTGCCACCTTTATTATCAATGGTACTGAGCGCGTGGTAGTTTCGCAGTTGATTCGCTCAGCCGGTGTTTTCTTTACGGCTGACGAAATGGGCGGCAAGCGTTATTATGGCGCTAAAGTTATCCCTGGCCGTGGCGCTTGGCTTGAATTTGAGACCACCGCTAGCGGCTGTATCAATGTTAAAATTGACCGTCGCCGCAAGATTCCAGTAACAACTTTCCTCAAAGCTCTTGGCATTTCCAAAGATGAGGAAATCCGTGATAAGTTTGCAGAAGTTGATAATGGTCCAGTTAGTTATATTAATGCTACTTTAGAGAAAGATACTGCTTCTGGTCAAGCTGCTGCTTTGCTCGAAGTCTATCGCCGCCTGCGTCCAGGAGATTTAGCTACCGTGGAGAATGCCAAGTCAATGATTGAGCGGGCTTTCTTTGACTATCGTCGCTATGATTGTTCACGTGTGGGTCGTTTCAAGTTGAACCGTCGCTTGGGCTATGATACGCCGAATGATGCTGCTCATCGTACTCTGCAGATGAAAGACATAATCGCCATTATTAGTGAAATCATTCGCCTTAATAATACTCAAGAACCAGCGGATGATATTGACTCTCTCAGCAACCGCCGCGTCAAGTTGGTGGGCGAATTAGTGCAACGTCAGTTCCGCTTGGGTATGCTTCGTTTGCAACGCAATATTCTTGACCGTATGTCGATGGTTTCGCCAGAGGAAGTTACTCCATCACAGCTCTTAAACTCGCGTCCAGTAGTAGCCGCTGTCAAAGAATTCTTCTCTAGCTCCCAGCTTTCTCAATTGATGGATGAAGTCAACGGATACTCTGAGTTGGCTCATAAGCGCCGTCTATCATCTATGGGTCCTGGTGGTCTTACTCGGGAGCGTGCTGGTTTCGATGTGCGCGATGCTCACCCAACTCATTACGGTCGTATTTGTACCGTTGAGACCCCAGAAGGTGGTAACGTGGGCTTGGTGCTTAACCTTGCAACCTATGCCCGTATCAATGAATATGGCTTTATTGAAGCGCCTTATCGTGTAGTGAAGAGCGGTAAGGTTACTGACGAAGTGGTCTATGTTGATGCTGCTTCTGAAGACGATATGATTATTGCTGATGCATCGGTTAAGTTAAACGAAAAAGGTGAATTCGTAGAAGATTGGGTATCGGCCCGTATTAAAGGTCGCCCAAGCCAAGTAGCTTCTAATATTGTGACTCATATTGATGCTGCTCACAAAGAAATTCTTGGCACTTCGGCTAGCCTAATTCCATTCGTTGAGAAAAACCGTGTCGACCGTTCTTTGATGGCCTGCGCTATGCAGAAGCAAGCTGTACCTCTGTTAAAGAACGATGCTCCGACTGTGGGTACTGGCATTGAGCATGTAGTAGCTATGAACACCTCTCAGGTGGTGGTAGCTGAAAAAGACGGTGAGGTTGTCAAGGCAGATGGCGTAAGTGTTGTAGTTAAATACAAAGATGGCGAAAAAGAATATAAAGTTGAACACTTTGAGAAAACCAATGATGATCGCTGTTACAACCAACGCGTCAAAGTAGTGCGCGGTCAGAAAGTTAAGAAAGACGATATCTTAATCGAAGGCGCCTCGGTTACCAACGGCGAGCTTGCTCTGGGTAAAGATTTGCTGGTAGCCTTCATGCCATGGCGTGGTTACAACATGGACGATGCTATCGTGATTTCTTCACGCCTAGTAGAAGACGATAAACTTACCTCTATCAATATCAAGGACTTTGATGTAGAGGTTCGCGAGACTAAGCTCGGTCCAGAACAAGTGACCCGAGACATTCCAAACGTACCCGAAAAAAGTCTGCGCCACCTCGGTGAAGATGGTATTGTTGTAGTCGGTTCCGAAGTGATGCCAGGTGACATCTTGGTTGGTAAGATTACGCCAAAGGGTGAGCAGGAGCTCAGCTCTGAGGAACGCTTGCTCCGGGCTATCTTTGGTGAAAAAGCCAAAGATGTGCGCGATACATCTGTCCGCATGAACGGCTCATCCATGGGCAAAGTGGTTGGTGTACGTGTTTACACTCGCGAACAAGGTCACGAACTCAAAGCCGGTGTTCTTATGCAAATTAAAATCTACGTGGCTGAGATGCGCAAAATCAGCGTGGGCGACAAGATTGCCGGTCGCCACGGTAACAAGGGTGTGGTCTCCCGTATTCTTCCGGTAGAAGACATGCCGTTCATGGAGGATGGTACCCCAATTGATGTTTTGCTTTCTCCAATGGGCGTGCCGAGTCGTATGAACCTTGGTCAGCTCTTTGAGATTCACCTTGGTATGGCTGCACGAGCCCTTGGTTATAAGGTTGCCACTCCACCATTCAACGGTGTGTCTGATGAAACCATTTCTGAGCAACTTGAAAAAGCTGGTTTCTCTCGCGATGGCCGCGTGCAACTTTATGACGGTCTAACTGGTGAGCCATTCAACGAGCGCACTTCAGTAGGCGTGATGCATATGCTGAAACTACACCACATGGTGGAAGACAAGATCCACGCTCGCTCAACTGGTCCATATACTACAGTTACCCAGCAGCCACTTGGTGGTAAGGCTCAGAACGGTGGTCAACGTTTTGGAGAAATGGAGGTGTGGGCCCTCGAAGCTTATGGTGCTGCAACTACCTTGCAGGAAATGCTCACAATTAAGTCGGATGACGTTTACGGACGTGCTAAGGCTTATGAATCTATTATCAAGCGTGAACCGATTGAAGGGCCGAAACTGCCTGAAGGTTTCAACGTCTTGGTGAAAGAGTTCCAGGGCTTAGGTCTAAAAGTTGACCTTCTTGATCACGGTGAATCCACCGACGCTGGAGAAGTAATTGAAAAAACTTCCCGCGAAATCGAGAAACAGCATGATGACCGTTTGATTTATGCTCAGCACGGTAATCAGAAATTTGAAGATACTCTAGTAGACTTGGATGATGAAGAATCTAAAGAGATGTTAGATGATGAGGGGATAGAAATAACAGAGGCAGAAGATCTGGACGACTTAGATGACGCCGATACTGACCTCGGAGAGGAGTTGTAAAATGGCTTGGATGGACAATTTTATCAGCGCCAATGACTTCGACTCAATTCGTTTGAGTGTCGCCAGCAAGGAAGACATTCTGAATTGGAGCTATGGTGAAGTCTTGAAACCAGAAACGATTAACTATCGTACCCAAAAACCAGAACGCGATGGTTTGTTCTGTGAGCGTATCTTTGGTCCAGTCAAAGATATTAATCCGCATGATTCCAAACTGAAAGGCGTACGCTCCCGTGAAGCGGCCGTAGACAAGGAAGGGAATTTGGTTACTAAATCCATTGCTCGTCGCGAACGCATGGGGCACATTACCTTAGCTGCTCCAGTGGCTCATATTTGGTTCATGCGCGGTACGCCGTCAGCTCTCAGCGTTTTGTTGAACTTGACTGTGAAAAACATCGAAAAGGTAGTCTATTTCGCTTCTTATTTGATTGTTGACGCAGAAGATGAAAAAATTGCTCAGACTTTAGCCGATCTTGAAGCGGAAACTACGGCTGCACGTGAAGCAATCCGTTTGCGTTATGAAGAAATGGCTAAAGATGCTAATGCAAATATTAGCGCTCTAGCTGATGAGCAGGCTAAAGAATCTGAAGCTCTGGAAACCGAATACCTTGCAAAGAAAAGTGCGCTTGAGAAGATGCAAAAAGGCGCAGTAATTAGTGAACAAGAGTATCGCAATTTGCCAGAAGACTATGAAGATCTAATTGAAGTCGAAATGGGTGCTACTGCAATTAAGAAGCTACTTGATGAGATTGACCTCAAAACTATGATCTCTGAGCTGCGCGAAGAAGCTGAGGTCAGTAAAGGCCAAAAACAAAAGCGCATCATGAAGCGTCTTAAGGTATTAGAGGGTATGGAAGCTGCCGGAATTAAGCCAGTTGACTTGGTGATGACTGTAGTACCGGTAATTCCACCAGATTTGCGTCCAATGCTGGCTCTGCCTGGCGGTCGCTTTGCTACTTCTGACCTTAACGACCTTTATCGTCGCGTGATTAACCGTAACAACCGCTTGCGTAAGCTCTTGGAGCTAAATGCTCCAGCCGTCATCTGCCATAACGAAATGCGGATGCTACAAGAAGCTGTAGACGCCTTAATTGATAACTCCGCCGTGCACGGTAGCCGTAGTGCTAGTGCCCAAAATGGTCGACGCAAGCTCAAGAGTATCTCTGACTTACTTAAAGGTAAGCAGGGGCGTTTCCGCCAGAACTTGCTGGGTAAGCGTGTAGACTACTCTGGTCGCTCCGTGATTGTGGTTGGTCCAGAGCTAAAGTTGAACGAGTGTGGTTTACCAAAGCAAATGGCGTTAGAGCTCTTTAAACCATTTGTAATTTCTTGGTTAATTGCTAATGAGCACGCCGCTAATATCCGTTCGGCTACTCGCATGATTGACGCAGGCGAAGCTCTAGTCTGGGACGGTTTGGATGAATGTATTAAGGGCAAGTATGTCTTGCTTAACCGTGCTCCATCGCTTCACCGTCTCTCAGTACAGGCTTTCCAGCCAAAGTTGATTGATGGTAAGGCTATTCAGCTTCATCCGCTTGTGGCTTCCGGCTTTAACGCGGACTACGATGGTGACCAGATGGCTGTTCACTTACCACTCTCTGACGCTGCACAAGCTGAAGCAGCTGAGTTAATGTCTGCGGGCAAGAACCTCTTGAAGCCTGCTGACGGTGCACCGGTGCTAGCCATTTACCAGGACGTGGTGCTTGGTATTTACTATCTGACTTACGATAAGCCTGGTACTGCCACCAAAGAAGTTAAACCATTTAGCTCGGTCTATGAAGCTGAAATGGCTTACGACCAAGGCCTGATTGTCTTGCAGACTCCTATTCGGGTGTTTGCTAAAGGTGAAATTCGCAATACCACTCTCGGTCGCGTGATCTTCAACGAAGTTTTGCCAAAGGAATATCCTTATGATAACTCTGTGCAGACCAGCAAACAACTCAAGCGTGTGATGGCAGAAATCTTTGATAACTTTGGTCCTGATGCCATGGTAAAGACTGCTGATGCAGTAAAGAACCTGGCGTTCGAATATGAAACCATTGCTTCAGTTTCTACTGCTAAGGATGACTACCCAACTTACCCTGAGATTGATGACTTTATCGCTGAGGGTGATGCTAAGACTGCGCTTATCCAAGAACAGTTTGATCAAGGTCTTGTGACCGAAGATGAACGCTACAACTTGACCGTAGCCAACTGGCGTGACATCGACAAGAAAATCTCTGATTTCTTGAAGAGTAAACTCGCCGATATGGATACTGATATTGCTGTGATGGTGAACTCTGGTGCTCGTGGTAGCATTTCTAACATCAAACTCGCTTCGGCTGAAATTGGTATCATGGTGGATATTAACAACAACGAAATCGAGCTCCCAGTAAAAAGTAGTTACAAGAAAGGTCTTAACACCTTGGAATCCTTTATTGCTACCCGAGGTGCTCGCCAAGGTCAGGTGTCTACGGCTCTACGTACTGCCGACTCTGGTTACCTCACTCGTCGTTTGGTAGATGTAGCTCAAGATGTCTTTACTACTGAAGAAGAAGCCGCTGATCCGGGCTTTGCCGTCTACAAAAATGAAAGCGAATATACGGGCATCGGCTTTGCTGCACGGATTGCTGGACGCTATACTGCCGAAACAATCCCAGGTTATGTAGATGCAGACCAGCTAATTAGCCCAGAAATTGCCCAACAAATCGAGGATGACGAGAATATCGAAAGCGTTAAGATTCAGTCTGTCCTCACAACCACTGCGATTAGTGGTGTACCACGCAAGGCTTACGGCGTCGACATGTCTACCCGTGAACTCGTGGAAGCTCATCAGCCAGTAGGAGTAATTGCGGCTCAATCTCTCGGTGAGCCTGGTACTCAGCTGACACTCGATACCAAACACGGCTCTGGTGTGGCAGGTTCTGGTGCTATCGCCCGCGGTCTTCCTCGTGTGGAAGAGTTGCTTGAAGCTCGCGCACCAAAAGGTCAAGCTTATACTACTCCAGCTGCTGGTGTCGTGGAAGTCTGGGAAGACAATAATAAATATATTGTTCAAGTTACCCCAGAGACCGGTGAGACTCTACGCTTTAACCTAGATGGGCGCAAAGCCACTGTAAAAGATGGCGCCAGTGTGCAAGCTGGTGATGTGCTAGCTGACAAAGGTCAAGGTAAAGAGCCGTTAATCTCCCCAGTGGATGGTAATGCTCAGCTCACTAAGGACGCTATCGTGGTAGTGGCTGAAGCTGGTGGTGCAGTCCGTATAGAAGTTCCAGGCGACGCTGAAATGTTAGTGAAGTCTGGTGATCGTGTAGCGGCTGGCGATCGTTTGACTACTGGTTCTTTGAACCTCCAAGACCTCTTGAAGTATAAGGGCGCCGAAGAAACTGCCCGTTACATCATGAATGATGTGATTGCAGTGTATGCTGCTCAGGGACACGAAATCTCCGCCAAACACTTGGAGATTATCGTTCGACAGATGTTTAGTCGAGTCATGATTGACGAAGCTGGCGATTCTACCTTTGTTTCGGGCGACATCGTCTCGAAAGCCGCGATTATTGCTGAGAATCAACGTCTCGAAGCGGCTGGCAAGGAACCTGCCACTTACGAGAGTTTGCTCCTTGGTATCACTAAGGTCTCAATTTGGTCCGATTCATTCCTCTCGGCTGCATCCTTCCAGGATACCACCCGTGTCTTGATAAATGCCGCCATCAATGGTCGCGTTGATCGCTTGAATGGTCTAAAAGAGAACGTCATTATCGGTCGCAAGATCCCAGTTGGTACAGGCGTGAAGCCACTAGAGACTGCTCTTTCACAAGAGGATGAAACTTTGGCTGAGACTGCCGATATGGCAAGTGGTCCATCTGCTGAAGACATCGCCGAGATGTAATAGCCAGAGCTAAAAAGAAATAAGCAGCTTGTGGGGAGCTGCTTATTTTGTTGTGTATAAAATAGGTGTATAATGAAAATATTCAGTATCTATAATGACAGAAAATGTCAACACAAAGCTGCCTATCGTTAAAATTATATTAAAGCCCCCCTGTTAATAACTGTCTGGTGAGGCGAGTTCAAAAAGTAGACAACGATGCCTTGAATGAGATGTATTAAATATCGAAAGGAGATGAAGTAATGCAAATGAACAAAAATAGACGGGCAGCAATAATTGGAGCGGCCGCCATGATTGCTATTGTCGTAGTGGCAATTTGCAAGTTACCGAATACACCAGAAGCAACAAAGAATGACGTTGAGGAGATAACAAAAAGCCAGAATGCTGACAATGATGTCTACGAATTGACATCCGTGACCGCGTTGGTTGCTGACATCAGCGACCCAGAGATCGTCAACAACCGAAGTGCAAATATAGTTATGGCACGAATTGATTCCATTGACGGAGGCAGTAATTATAGTGAAGTTTATGACGATTATGTTTTTCCCTATACCTACGGACATATGACGGTCGTAGGTAACCTTAAAGGAGATCTTACCGTTGGTGAAAGTATTAGGTTTTATAGACTCGGTGGCACAATATCGTTGGAGCAATTTTATGCAGGAATGGCTGAGGCGGAAAGAGAAAAATTTGGCCCGATAGAAAACAGTAAAGATTTCTTCGGTGATGCCAAAATGGTTAAATATGTTATGCGCGATGATGTAGAGCCAGAGGCTGGTAAAATATACCTAATGTATTTAAACCCAGACACAGTGTATAGCAAAGAGCCTGGAGGACACATCATCACTGGTTTTCAAGGTGGCTTACGCGAAATAAAGATGGAAGGAAATGACACTCATCATTTTGTGGGAATTAAGGTTTTGAATAATTTCACTGGTGAGTGGGAAGACCTAAGTAGTGTTTTTGCTACAGCGAACTAGATACTTTTGTATATGGTAGTTTGAAACTATTATTATCGCTCTATTCTTCACTAAACCTATCCTAGCTGCGAAGCTAGGATTTTTTCACCAAATTGACAAATCTGCTTTCTATGCTACAATTATTTTCGGTATCAATACCAAAATAGCGAGGATTATCGGCAAATTTCAGTCGATAATCCCGAGAACGTTAGGAGGCTAATATGAATGATAAAGTTGATAGCGCTGAAAGCTTAATAACGCATCGTCAAGTAACTTTGGCTGAAGTGCAAAGATTTTACAATGACTATGGTTATGATGTCGGACCGCGTCAGAGTAAAGACTATACTGATGTCATTGTGACCGATCCCAGAGTGCAGATTGCTTGGCGAGTAAGTTTGAACTGGCGTTTAGACGGTGATGGACATTTGGTAGACCCCCGTAATGGCGTGCAATTTTGGGCATTTCGAAAAAAGAGTGTTTCAAATAAGTTTGCCGATAGAGGCTACCGATGTCATGATAGTGTTTTCCAGCCAAGATTCAAATTGTAGTAGTCGAGTTAAACTCACGACGGATGATGTCTATCCGGAAACTGAAATCAAATTTCAGGAAAGCGCATGGGTAGATATTAACGTCAAAAATGCACATCCTGGTTTACCTCGTGCCTATACTGTTTGTGTCTTGCCCCTACATCTTGAATATGACATAGTTATGGAAATGCTTTTCCAAACTACGGCCGAGTACTGCTATGCATGTCGCAACGATTTATGGAGTTTGCGAGCGGCGAAGCGGAAGTGTTAAAAAGCTGACATCTTAGCAATCACTATAGCCTTTAGTAAATCCCTTTGTGAAGCCCGCCGGTAAGGTGGGCTTTTGCTACATCTCTCCCCCCATCCCTAATACAGTACTCAGGCAGCGGAGGGGGAAAGCGATGTAGCGGTTATGTGGGCCATTCGATGTACTTACGCCAGTAACACCAAAGTGAAGGCGGTAAGCGCTAGGAGTAGTCACGCCATCATATCGCGTCGAAGCCCCACGTGACGACCACCAGAAGCCTCCGGAACCAGCGTCCCTGAAAGTACCAGCAGAGTTACTAGGATTAACATACCCGCTGCGCACGAAGTAGGTTAGAATATTACTAATATTATTGTTAGATATGTTCAGAGCAAAACCTATACCAGTGGTATAGGTTTTGCTAAAGACCAACAGAGGTGGAGATTCTCTCAAACCTATACCACTAGTATAGGTTTAGTACCTTTCGTGCGCAGCGGGTATGTTGATTTGCCGATTACTGCCGGTACCTTGCGATACGCTGGTGCTCGTGGCTATAATCGATCATCGCGGAGTGGTGACATTGCAAATGCTTACTATTTGCGCTTTGATGCTACTCCAGTGTTTCCATCCTACGGTCCGTATGACCGCTACATCGCTTTCCCCCTCCGCTGCCTGAGTACTGTATTAGGGATGGGGGGAGATGGATGTAGCATAGGAACATGGCTGGGAGAAAGCGACAACATTTTGAAATCCACAAAAATCTCTAAGTCAGCCCCGTCTGTAGTATAATAGTTTTATGGAAGTTAATCAGGAAACGATTGGGCATTTGGCTAAGTTGTCAAATTTTGCACTCAGTCCCGAACAGAGTATAGCACTAGAAAGTGACCTCAGCGGTATTATTAATTACATCTCCCAACTTGATGAGCTTGACACGGAAGGTATCGAGCCAACTTATCAAGTTTTTGAAATGGAGAACGTTTGGCGACCAGACGAAATCCAGCCTCAGGAGGCTAACCGCGAAGAATTGTTGGCGCTCACTAAGGAAGTGCGCGATTATCAAATCAAAGTACCAAAGGTATTATAAACTATGAAAACTGCGAGTAAAGAAATTAGTGCGGTCAGTTTGGTGCAAGAGGCGCTGGAAAAAGCCCACCGCTACCAGCCAGAATATCAGATTTTCACCTGGATTAACGATGCTGCTGTCGAGAAAGCCAAGGCAATTGATGCGCGTATTGCTAATGGAAAAAACGTGGGGCGTCTTGCTGGTGTGCCGTATGTAATTAAAGATAACTTCCTCAGCCCCGATGGCGAAACTACTGCCTCGGCGCTAATTCTGAATGATTTTGCTAGCCCAGTCACAGCTACGACTGTCAAAAAGTTGGAAGCTGAGGGCGCAATCGTGATCGGTCACACCAACATGGACGCCTTTGCGCATGGTTCGTCTACCGAAAACTCTTACTATGGTCCTACCAAAAACTCCAAAGATTTAGAACGAGTGTCGGGTGGTAGTTCTGGTGGCTCGGCCGTTGCAGTAGCGCTGGGGATCGTGCCTTTTGCTACGGGTACTGATACCGGCGGCTCTATTCGTCAACCCGCAAGTTTTAACGGGGTTTATGGCATCAAGCCCACTTATGGTACAATTAGCCGTTATGGTGTGGTTGCTATGGCTTCCAGCACTGACTGTGTAGGATTTTTTGCTCAGAATGCAGATGATCTAGATTTGTTGATGCAAATTTGCGCTGGTCAGGATAGCTACGATATGACGACATTACCAGATTACTACGGTCAGACGCCAGTAGTAGATGGAACAAAGAAAATTGGTATTATTAAGGACTTTGACAATGATGCTGTGGCGCCAGAGATTCGCCAGGCTTTGCAGACTAAGATTTCTCAGCTCCAAGCTCAGGGACATGAGGTGGTTGAACTCGATATGCCTGCTCTCAAATATGCCTTAGCGGCATATTACATCATTGTTCCAGCCGAAATTGCCAGCAACCTCTCCCGTCATGATGGTGTACGTTATGGCTATCGTAGCGCTGAGTCCGAACACCTGGGGGAACTATATGAGAATACCCGAAATGAAGGTTTTATGCCAGAAAACAAGCGTCGGATTATGATTGGTAATTTTGTGCTTAGCTCTGGGTTCTATGATGCTTATTATCTTAAAGCCGCCAAGGCGCGTACACTAATTATCAATGAATACGTCAAGGCTTTTGAAAAGTGTGATTTTATCCTCACTCCAGTCAGCCCAAGTCAAGCTTTTAAACTTGGTGAGAAAGTCAATGATCCCGTCGCGATGTACCTTGAAGATGTCATGTCCGTTTCGCTTAACCTTGCCGGTGTGCCAGGCCTTACAATTCCAGTCGGTCGAACTGCTGACGGGCTAGATTTAGGTCTGCAACTGGTGGGTCCACGACGTAGCGATCAAAGTTTAATTAAATTTGCCGCAGAAATTGCGAAAATGGAGGAAGCATAAAATGAGTTCACCTATTATCTTTTTAGTCATTGCTATTGTAGCGGTAGGAATTTTAGCTCTGCTGGCAATGACCCTCACTGGGCGACATAGTCATGCCTTTGACGTGGAAGAATATCAAACTCGTTGGCTAAAAATTGAAAACGGTCTAGTGCGTGATGACCCTCGCACCTACAATATGTCGGTAATCAGCGCTGATAAATTGCTTGACCGAGCGCTGAATGAACTAGGCTTACCAGGCAAGACCATGGGCGAACGTCTCAAACGCGTAACCGATCGTTTTGAGAAGCCCAATGCTGTCTGGGCAGCGCACAAGATGCGCAACCAGATTGCTCATGAAGACGATTTTGAGGTTGATTACGGTCAGGCTAGCCGTGCGCTTGCGGCTTTCCGTCAAGCACTCAAAGATTTGGGGGCTATCTAATGACAAAATATCTTCCCACTGTTGGTATTGAATGCCATGTGCAGCTTTGTACTAAAACCAAATTATTCTCCGAGGTTGACAATGACGCTCGAGGCAAAGAACCAAATTCCTGCGTTTCGCCAGTAGACTATGGATTGCCTGGCATGTTACCTCGCCTCAACCAAGAGGCAATTCCGTTTGCCATCCGTGCTGGGTTGGCTTTGAATGCGGTTATCAACCTCAAGAGTCGTTTCGATCGAAAACACTACTATTATCCTGATTTACCCAAGGGTTATCAGATTACTCAACTTTTTCATCCGATTATCGGCGAGGGTTATGTAGAATTACCTGATGGCACAAAGGTGCGTATTGAACATGCTCATCTTGAAGAAGACGCGGGTAAGTCTACTCATGAGAACAATTACAGTTTGATTGATCTCAACCGCGCTGGTACGCCGCTAATCGAAATCGTATCGCAGCCCGACATTCACTCTGCCGAACATGCTCGTGATTACGCCAAAGAACTTTGGCGAGTGATGACCTATGCTGGTGTGACTTTTGGTGACCTCTACAATGGTAATATGCGTTTTGATGTCAATATTAGCATTGCTCCAGAAGGTAGCGACCAGCTTGGCACCAAGACTGAAGTTAAGAATCTCAACTCTTTCCGGAGTGTGGAACGTGTAGTAGAGTATGAAATCAAACGTCAAACTAAACTTCTAGAGAAGGGCGAGATTGTTCGACAAGAAACTCGTGGCTGGAATGATGCCACTGGTGAAACCACTGGGCAGCGCAGTAAAGAAGGCGCTGCTGACTATCGCTATATGCCCGAACCAGATATTCCGCCTATTCGCTTGCAGGCTGAAATGGTAGAGAGTGAGCGCGAACGTTTGCCTAAGATGCCAACTTGGTATCGCGAGCGTTTTGCGGATGTGCTAACAAAAGATTTAATAGAAGTTTTGCTTGATTATCCCCAGTTGATGCGTAAGTTGGCTGAGCTAGAGGATAACCAAGCTATCAAGAAAATTGCTAACCTCTTTTCATCGGTATTGTTGGCTGAAGAAAATACCAGCCTGCTAAACGACGAACTGCCAAGTAGACAGCAACTCGACGACCTTGTTGAGATGAATAATAAAAACGAGCTCTCAAGTACTGCCACCAAAGAAGTCTTTCTTAAATTCTTCGATCCAGAAATGCATTTCAAAGATACGCGCACGATCGCCAAGGAACTAGGCGTAGTGCAAGAAAACGATTTGGGTGCACTGGAAGCGATTGTTGACATTGTACTTGCTAAGCCTGAGACCAAACAGGCTCAAACTGATTATCAGGCTGGACAAGAAAAGGTTTTAGGTTTTCTCGTGGGGCAAGTCATGAAAGAATCTAAGGGCAAGGCCAATCCCTCGGCTGTACAGGAAATTTTGAAAGCGAAACTAAAAGCGTGAGCTTGGCCAAGGTTGCTCATGACGGCAACCTTGGAACACAAACTGATAATGCTAAAATTCGGCAGGTTACTGAATGGTTTAAAGAACATGTCACGCTTTTTAGCCAGCCATATGTTCTTGACGACGACCAAATACGAGCAGTCATTGGCACTCATAAAAATACTCTGGTGACAGCTCGCGCAGGCTCTGGTAAAACCCGGGTTATTGTGGCAAAAGTTGCTTATCTTGTGGCTCACGGCCTCGCAAATCTAGAAGAAATTGCGGTTTTTATGTTTAATCGTGCCGCTGCTACCGAGGTCAACCAACGTATTGCCGCAGTGGAAATTGACGGTAAAAAGTTGGTAGCACCAGGCGAAAAAGTCACTATTGCTTCTACATTTCATAAATTTGCCTTAGACGTAGTAATAAGATCGGGAGAGAATCCACAAATCATCAGCAGTAAAGAGCAAGATAACCTAATCTCTGACCTCCTTCAACAAACTTTGTCCAGTTTGCATCTTAGACTCTCGTTTAGAGAACAACAAGAAATGCGTAGTATTGTCGGTAACTTCATTACCCGTGCAGGTCAATATTTTCCAGGTTACGCCAACCTGGAAAAATTAGCACAAACTGTGCGAGACTATTGCCGTCAATATCAATATCAGCCCGAATACGCCAAGAGTATCCGCTTTCACCAGGTTTCGCTGGAAGTTTATCGTGGATACCTTGCTACCTTACGCGCGCCCAAGATTGATTTTAACCTTCTGCTTGCTGTCGCCACAGATTTGTTAAAATCTCGCGCCTGCTCCGGCTTCTTGCAAGAACAGTTGTCGCACCTCAAATATATCATGATAGACGAATATCAAGATTTTTCCTATCTCTTCTTCAGCTTGGTGCAGGCTCTGCGCCAGGTAGCACTCACTGCTCACCTCTTTTGCGTAGGCGATGATTGGCAGGCCATCAATCGTTTTGCTGGTTCAGACGTTGATTACTTCCTAAACTTTGGGCAGTTTTTCCCCGAAGATTACACTAATATACCACTCGCCACCAACTATCGTAGTGACCGTCGCATCGTAGAGCAAGCCAACCGCTATATGCTAAACAATTACAATTATGATGCTATTCCAGCACGAGCCTTTAGTCATAAAAGTGGTAAAATCTCTCGTCTTAATCCTAACAGGGTCCGTCTAGATAAAAGTGACTTAGAGGAAGATTGTCTAGGTGACGGTCAAATATTTTTAGCCCTTAGTCAGGCTAGCCAGGGTAGATACTCACCAGAAAAAGTTCCGCCTGGTGCGATCCGTCTACTCAAAACAACCTTGCAAATCTTACGGCGTCATCCTCGTGAAGAAATTCTTTTGCTGCATCGCCATAACTTTACTTCATTTGACAGCATCACGCTTGAAATATTTTATCAAGCCTTGTGCCAACTTACGATTTCCTCCGGCATCATGTCTGAAGCAGATTTTGCGCAGAGAGTCCGCTGCATGACTATGCATAAGTCCAAGGGATTAGAGTCGGATGTTGTAATTTTGTTAGAATTTAATCAAGAAATTATCCATGGCTCTCATCCTCATGCTACGATCTTTCAGCTCTTTGGTGATACCCGTGCTGCTGAAGTGGCCGACCAACACCGGCTAATTTACGTCGCTCTCACCCGTGCTAAGCATCGTCTCTATCTGCTCAGCACCGATAGGGAGCCATTAAATTCCAAATAAAACCCCTACCAAAGTGTCTAAATTTATGGTAAAATAGAGAAAAGTCTATTTTTAATGTCTGCAAGCAGTACAAATATATTACGCTTGGGAGAAATAAGTAAAAAAGGAACCATTGTATGGCAAGTGAAGTCAAAGACTTATCAAAGCTCCGCAATATTGGGATTATTGCCCATATTGACGCGGGCAAAACCACCACTTCCGAGGCGATTCTTTATCGCACCGGTTTGAAGCACAAAATCGACCTTGTCAAAGGTGGCACTGGCGGTGCTACCACTGACTGGATGGAACAAGAAAAAGAGCGCGGTATCACCATCACTTCTGCTGCGGTCACCACTTATTGGAAAGGTCACAAAATCAATATTATTGACACCCCAGGTCACATCGACTTCACTGCCGAAGTAGAACGTAGCCTACGTGTGCTCGACGGCGCTGTGGTAGTATTTGACGGCAAGATGGGTGTAGAAGCTCAATCTGAGACTGTTTGGCGCCAAGCTACCAAATATGGAGTTCCTCGCATCTGTTTTGTCAACAAAATTAACCAGATCGGTGGCGACTTCTACAAATCTCTTGACAGTATCCACAAGCGTTTGTCAAAGAATGCCGTTGCAATTCACTTGCCCATCGGCTTTGAAAAAGACATTTGCGGCGTAGTTGACCTTGTTGATATGAAAGCCTACACCTATAAAGATTATGCCGACCACGAATTGACTGTTGGCGAAATCCCAGCTGACATGCTCGAAAAGGCTAAAAATGCTCGTTCGTTATTGATTGAAGAGGCCGTTCAAGCCGATGAGGCTTTGATGGATAAATTCTTCAACCAAGGTGAAGATGCAATTACCGAAATCGAGCTAAAAGCCGCTCTCAGAAAGCGCATCTTGGACGGTGATTTCTTCCTAGTTACTGGTGGTGACGGTCGTGGTGTGATTGTCGAGAAAGTACTTGACCTCGTAGCAGACTACTTACCTTCTCCACTTGATCGTGATCAAGGCCAAACTGTTGGTATTGATCCTAAAACTGGCGAACAAGTTGTGCGCAAAGCCGACGATAGCGAGTCATTGACAGCATTGGCTTTCAAAATTGCTACCGACCCATTTGTTGGTAAACTTATCTTCATCCGAGTTTACTCTGGCAAAATGAAATCTGGTGACACTGTCTTGAATGCTACTACTGGCGACAAAGAGCGCATTGGTCGTCTTGTGCGGATGTTTGCTGATAAGCGCGAGGAAATCTCTGAGATTACTGCTGGTGATATCGCTGCTGTGGTTGGTATGAAAGAGGTTACAACTGGTACCACCATCTGTGATCCGGCTCATCCAATTCATCTTGAGGACATCGCCTTCCCAGATCCACCAGTATCAATCGCGGTTGAGCCTAAGACCAAGTCCGATCAAGAAAAAATGGGTATTGGTTTGCAGAAACTCGTCGAAGAAGATCCAACTTTGCGCGTACATACTGACGAAGAGACTGGCCAGACCATCATCTCGGGTATGGGTGAGCTTCACCTCGAAATCGCCATCGACCGTTTGCAAAAAGAGCATGGCGTAGAAGCTAATACTGGTGCGCCTCAAGTGGCCTATCGTGAGACTATTCGCGGTACTGCCGAAGCTCAAGGTAAACACATCAAGCAATCTGGTGGTCGCGGTCAATATGGTGATGTTTGGATCAAGTTTGAGCCAAATGAAGCTGGTAAGGGCTTTGAGTTTATTGACATGATTAAAGGTGGTGTCGTGCCACAAGAGTATCGCAAACCAGTTCAACAGGGTGTTGAAGAAACCTTAAATGGCGGTGTGATTGCTGGCTATCCAGTAGTCGATGTCAAAGCAACCCTTTACGATGGTAGTTATCACGATGTTGACTCATCCGAACTCGCTTTCAAACTCGCTGGTAGCCTAGCTACTCGTGAAGGTATCAAGAAAGCCAAACCAGTTTTGCTTGAGCCAGTAATGAAACTCGAAATTACTACCCCAGAAGAGTTTATGGGTGACGTGATTGGAGATATCAACTCCCGTCGCGGTCGCATTGATAGCATGGAAGACCTCGCTGGTGGAGCTAAACTTATTAAAGCTTTCGCTCCACTCGCCAACCTCTTTGGGTATACTTCTGACTTGCGCTCTATGTCACAGGGTCGCGCTGCTAGTTCCATGGAACTTTCTGCTTATGAAGAAGTACCACCAAATGTTGCTGCAGAGATTATCGAAAAGCGAAATACAAAGTAGTAGCGTATAGAAAAGCAAAAAAGGGCAGTATCAAACTGCTCTTTTTTGTATAAGCATGTTATAATAACATAGTTGTCTGCTTTGCATTTAGAAAGGGGGTGAAAATTTGCGTAAACAACGCATTTTAATGACGTGTTTTTACAGTGAAATCATTGTTACTTTGGTCAGTATGCTACGTGACAATAGTATCAATATGCAGATTGTAGCTGGATTCATCAATTCGGGTGAGGAAACAATAATGCCGACTTCGGGTGTTGAGTGGCTACGTCATGGCGATGAAGCCAATTTTGACAATGAAGTCGTTCGCACTATTGATGCAATTGTCAATATGCTAGATTGTCAAAACGCGGCAGAAATAGCCGAATTAGCAATCCACTACAAAAAGCCGCTCATTGTCAGTGATAGCATATTAAACAGTAGCTGCCTGGCAGTGTATCGAAATGCAGCAAAGCATGTACCAGTATTGCAATGTAGTTCCAGTCATCTAAAGATTGCGGCAGATTCCATGCGGGAAATCGCACGACTTGTTGAGGAGCTGGCGCATGAAAAACCTGACGGCAAAATACACGAATTGCAAAAATCGTAGTAAAGACAGACGCTAAGGCACATTAGGAAAGTTCTGCAGATGCAGAACTTTTTGTTTTCACAAGCTTCGTGCGCAGCGGGTATGTTAATGTCAGCGTCCCTGCCTTGAGGGTCGCTGGCCAGTGGGGCCACGACTGGTCGTCACGCTCGTACTCGACGACTACCAATGCATACGACCTCTACTTTAATGCTACGGTGGTCTACCCGTCGTACGGCTCGTACACTCGCTGGAGCGTTTTCCCCCTCCGCTGCCTGAGTACTGTATTAGGGATGTGAGGATCCTAGCCTTTGTGCTATAATTAACACATGTCAATTCATCTCAAAAACATTAACAAATCATATGGCAAAAAGCAGGTACTGAGTGATGTGAACCTGGAGATTAAGACTAACGCCTTTGTGATGCTAAAGGGAGTAAGTGGGTCTGGAAAGTCAACTTTGCTGAGTATCATTGGTGGGATAGAACCAATGAGTGCCGGTGAAGTAGTGATTGACGGACAGGATGTGAGTAGCTTGAAGGGTGCGGCC
>OOIH01000591.1_pt1 | contig 144822 bp, 135 predicted proteins | sample 1691801 | NCBI WGS metagenome assembly OOIH01 (sample SAMEA1061690, study PRJEB22710) | metagenome
GCCGCCCCTAACGAAGTACAATGGAGAACTGGTCAACTTAGTCATACTAGCCGTATCACTATTAACAATAGAATACTTACTTAGCAAACCACCAAAAGAGCCAACCGCAGTGCTGTTCGATTCTGGCAACTTCCAGCCCTTCGGACAAATCGAACTCGTAGCCTGACCACTCGTAATCGAACCACCAGTCCCAGCCGTAGCTGCATTCCATTGGTAGTGATTACCAACAATATAGTGCGCGTTCTCGTCTTTATTCTGAGTCGTCGGAGTATTATAAACTGTAAATTGCGCAGTACATTGAGAAAGATCATTCTTAGCAGAACCGCAGTTATTCGACTCTGTCGGTTTGGTAATACGATAATTACCGAGACTCCAAGAGCGTGTTTCCGTTTGCGAACCAGAGTTTACCGTGCTAGAAGTCGCCTGCGTTGCAGTCGTGAATCCTGGCGTCCAGTTGCTAGAAACATCCGTATCTGCCGGAGTCAAAGCCTTAGAAGTCGAGAGATCAAGGTCCAAGTTCTGCGTCATCCAACATTTGCCATCTGCGAGCTTAGTGACCCAGTAATACTTGCCATCGCGAGTATCGCGAAGCTGATCGGTTGTACCGGCCGCAACGCCAGCACACACGGAAGAAGTCATCTCCTGCATCGTGTCAATACCAAACTCATTACTCACCTCAAGCGGGCTAGAAACCACACTCATCGTCACCGAGTTCGTGTAAGTTCCAGCTGGTTTATCGGCACCGATGTTAGCCGCGAAGCTAAGCATATAAGTCCGGGTCTCATCCTTAATGCTTGTACTTGTATTTGAGTCCAAAGCCGTGCTACGCAGAGTTGCTGGCATTGCCTTATAGGAATCCTGGACGGTTGTTCCCTTCACGAAGGAATAACCCCAACGGTTGACCGGAAGATTAGCATAAGTTGTTGTTGAAGTTACGGAATCGATTACGTTCGAGCCGTTCTTCAGCTGTGAAGAGTTACTACCAACATAGACCGAATACCCGCCCGAGTTCTGGACGCGAACAGTCGCCTTTACATCAACCTTCGCTTTAGCTCCAGTCGAATCGACCGGAGTAACTGTCCCGGTTGCAGCTGTCGGACTGAAGGAAATCGTCACCGTGGAATTAGTCGCAGCGAGAGGCATAATCCCATCGCCGTTTTCTTCGGTGTATTCTTCACCCTCACCATCAAAACCGCCGAATTCCTCGTCAGCACCTTCATTATTTATATCTTCGTCACCACCCTCTGCGTGCGCTCGCCCGGACGTCAACGGCGTCACCAGCGACACAAGCAACAGGGAGAGCAGACCAACGCATCCCGCCAGCCCAACACTAGCAGTATGCTGCTTTTTGTCTAGCGTCATACCTATTCCTCTTTTACTTATACATCCATTATGCGCCAACATAAGCACAATGTCAACATTTTTTTCGCCCGACTTGCCATAAACTTTTTCGCCACCCCAATAACTTTTTCCGCCTTCCCTCACAAAACCGAACGCCCGCTCAAAACCCGAACAAGCCTCTTTCATTCCCGTTCCTCGTCCACTTCTTTCTCAATCTTCTTGAGATAATCCCCTACCGCAACCGTTCTTTGACTTCCCGTCAAACTTATTCCACTTCCCGACTTGCCTTTTTGTCAACTTTCTGCCGTTCGTCTACAATCTTTCCCCCACTTTCCCGAACAAAAAGAACTCTTGACTTTTCCGCTAAAGTTTGCTACAATAAAAGTACAGGGGCTGTATGCCTCACCCTCGGGAGCGCTACTTCGGGACCGCTCCCATTTTTATCTTTTAATTACATCCTGTATGTCACGTATATCAGTCAAATAGTAATTTGAGATTTTACCACGTAATGTTTTCAACCTAGTCGACAAAGTATTCTTGCGAAAATCACGCACCGACGGCGTCGCCAAGACTGAAATCGAGACGTTCTCATTCCTAAGCGCATTACTAATCATCTCCGCATAATCCCCGTCACACGACACTAGAATAATATGCGTCGGCCAACTTGCCTGATGCGCTACAGTTAATAGCTCCGTCGCCAGATAAACATCGACATTTGACTTCATTGCCCGGTGCGTGCGTGTAAACTCGGCCGCCCATTTATGCTTACATTTCGGACACTTCACCTCACACTTCTCAATCTCAGAAGAATTATACGACTTTCGCTCCAACGGACAAATCACATATCCTTTTTGCCGCAAAAAATCAAACATGCGCTGCTTCTTCACGTCGCCCTTCGCAATCCCCTCATAATAACGCACGTCTTTCAAATTCGGATATTTTTGCCTAAAATATTCCAACAGCTTCGCAAAATCAATCATCAAATCCAGCGTCTTCAAACAAGCCGAGCGTATATTACTCACGTCAATATACACATAAGTTTCCAAATCAGCCAACTTCACCTTCTCTGTCATTTCCCTATTCTATCACAGAAAGCTTACCCTGTGCAAAACTCTCCAAAAACTTAGAAAACCCTCGACACCAGAAAGCGTAAGTGCTACAATAGAATACAGAAAAAGGAATAAAACAAAAATGGCCAAACAGGCTTCAATCAAGCCTCAAGACATCGAAAAATACGCCAACCTCAATCTCCATGAGCTCGAGGAAGTAATTGAGAAACTCTCGAGCAGCGCTCACCCCTCCGCAAAAGCCGATCTTCGCGCCGCTCGTCAAGCCCTCAGCAACCGCCAGCGCGTCATCAAATCGAAAGTCATGGAGTTCGAACAGTTCAACGATCATCACCTTCTCTTTTTCGACTCCACTTCCGGATTTTCAAAACTCGCCGGCCATTCTGTCCTCTTCTTTTCCATGACCATCGCCGACCGCATTCATTGGCGTTATTCCGTCAAAGTCGACACCGACCACTACTCCGTTTCCGAAGATGGGACGATTTCTTTTCGCTCGCTCGAAGGCCTGAACGAGCTCCTCGCCGCAATCAATATCTTCCCTGACCCCGAGCGTAGCGACGCCGAGTTTCATTATTATAAACTCGCCAAAGTCTACACCGAAGAACAAATCGCTAAACTCCGCGACAATTCCCAGCGCGACGCCGAGCGCATTTCCGCAATCATCCTCCCGAAATCTCCCCTTCCCCTTCTTTACGACGCCATCTCTCAAGTCGACCGCACAATATATTATCAGTTCAAACATATCTCCGACCAGCTCGCCCGCGAAACCGTCGGCCGTCGTATGATTATGGAGTCTTACGAACTCATGATTCAATACCTCGAATACGCTCGCGTCGACAACCCAAATCCGAACGCCAACCTCGCCAAAATGATCGAGCTCACTCGCCGCCTTCGCGACGGCATGGCCTATGTCAACCGCCTCCAGCTCATGCATCATCGCGAAATCTGCCAAACCCTCGAAAACCTCGTCCTCATCGACCGCATCACCAGCAAGACCTACAGCAAAGCCGTTCAAGCCACTAAACGCTGATGCTTGACCAGTATCCCAATCGCCCCGACGGTCTTTTCAACCCTCACGAAAACAACCCCGACCAAAAACTCGCCGACGAAGAGTTCGGCACTTTTCGTCATACTCGCTTTGAGGATTTTCTCCTGCGCGAACTCTGGCATGCCTACGATTGCGCCCGTAAGGGTAAACGCAAAACCGTCGACGAACATCGCTTCGAGCTCAACGACATGGAAAACTTAATCTATCTTCGCGATAGCATTATCCAACGCCGTTACAAACCCAGTCGCGGCGTTGCCTTCATCGTCCGCGACCCGGTCATCCGTGAAATCGTCGCCGCCCCTTTCCGCGATCGCGTCATTCACCATTTCCTTTATAACGTTTGTGCCGGCTGGTGGGACCGCCGCTTCATTATCGACTCCTATTCCTGCCGCGTCGGCAAAGGCACCCTCTTCGGCCAGCAACGCCTCGCCACCCACATCCGCCGCGCCACCAAGAATCACACCCGCCCCGCTTTCGTCGTCAAGCTCGATATTCAAGGCTACTTCATGAGTCTCGACCACCGCAAACTTTATGAACGTATTTGTTGGGGTCTCGACCGCCAATTCAAATATAACCCCGATACCACTCCCCACGTCCCACTCGACAACAAAGAATACTATCATAAAAACGGCATCCGCTGCCACGCTTGCGACCGCGACCAACTCTACCAGACCGTCAAGTTCCTCTGGAAACAAATCATCCACGACGATCCCATGAAAAACATCATCATCCGCGGCCCGCGCTCCGACTGGCGCGACCTTCCCGTTTCGAAAAGCCTCTTCAACCAGCCCAAAGGCCGCGGCATCGTCATCGGCAACTTGACTAGCCAGCTCCTTTCCAATATTTTCCTCGACCAGCTCGACCGCTTCATCACCTTCGATCTTGGTTACAAGCATTACGGCCGCTATGTCGACGACTTTTTCATCATCGTCCCCTCCGAACAGCGCGAACAGCTCCTCCGCGACGTCAACGCTATCCAAAAATACCTCGAGCGCGAGCTAAACCTCACCCTTCACCCAAAAAAGCAATACCGCCAACCCGTCGACAAAGGTATCCCCTTCATCGGCACCGTCGTCTACCCTCGCTTCATCGTTCCTAGCCGTCGCTCCCGCCGCAAGGCTTTCGAAGCCGCCTACAAACTCTCCACCCGCGGCGAAGGCGACATCGACGGTTTCGTCTCCCGCATGGGCACGACGAAACACATCAACTCTCGCCGCTTCTTCAAAAAACTTTTCGACAGCTTCGGCTGGGAATACGACTGGCTCCCTGAAGAAGAATACCAAAAACAAAAAGCCACCGCTCGCAAAGCTCGCGCAGCCCTTCCTCGCAAACCAACTCACACCAGCGACCCCGTCAGCTCTTCATTACAACACTCCTCCGCCACGACCAGCTCCATCCGCCGAACGCACGACACCTCCAATTCTCGCCGCGCTCGCCAAAAACAGCGTGCCGAAGCCAACCGCCCCATCCCCATTTCTTACAGCAGCCACCTTCCCGACCTCATCCCCGTCTTCACTCAAACTTCCCTTCTTCCTAGCGACCTCCTCCCTGATAATCTCCCTACCACGCCCTCCAAAAAAATCCCACCACTCCGCTCGCAAACCCTCCCATAGAACCCGCAAAGTCCCCGACACCCAAACTTCACTTTTCCCCGAAACTTAAAACACTTCTGCTTGGTAGTCGCTTGACAAATATGTTATAATTGAACGCATCATGAAACGCAAAGGCAAAATAATTATACTCTCCGACCGTGCTCCCTGGCCTCATGAACTACGCGTCGCAGAAATACTCGCACAAGCCAATCATGTTGTCGAGTTTCTCCCAGAAGCGCCCATAAAAACCGCCGATATACTCCTAAATGGCACAAAGTTCGAAATCAAATCGCCCAAAACCGGCAAAATCAACACTTTCGAACATAATATAAAAAGAGCCCTCAAGCAGTCTAAAAATATCATTATCGATTTGTCGCGTATGGACGGCAGAAAAATCCCAGAACATCGCGCGATCGCCTTTTTAGCCGCAAAATGTCAAAAACATCCACAGATAAAACAACTCCTCGTAGTTACGAAGCAGAGAAGGATTATTGACATCAAAACGATGCTATGATAACATAGAATTAATGAAGTTTCGCACGGAGCAGTATGTTCCTACCGCGAAACTTCTTTTTACTTATAATACGCCTTCCCCTCAATTCTCACATCCACATATTCCGGATGCAAATCCTTGTCCCGCAAATATTTTATCATCCGCACCGCATCCTCCGCCGTCACCGCCGCGTTTCTATCCATACTTACTTTAAAATAAGCCGCCTCGTCCGCCAAATCCACATACAATTCCCGACTCGTCGCCGCCGGCAAAGTCACTTTCGTCACCGTATAGCCCAAAGCCTTAAAATCTTCCTCTAGCTGAACAATGTACTCCTTCATCCGCGAAGAAATCTGCCCCCGCCCGCTCTCATCTACGATCTCCGCCGTCACCTTTTTCTCTTCAATCTCATTCGTTTCATTACGCCTACCAAAGCCGACCAATTCCTTCGCCCCGAGATAAGTTAGCAAACCCAAAATCGCCAACATCAAGCACGCCGACACGACCGATCGCACTCGTTTCCGGCGCAGCTGCTTCCGCGCCTGCATCCTCTCCGAATCCGACTCCGCCCGCTCTCGCTCCGCAACAATCGTCTGCCCCCGTTTCACCCCCTGCATCTTTCCTTGCCCACGCATCTTAACTTCCCGTTTCTTCTTCCGAAAACCTTAACCTTAAATCAAATCCCAACTTTACTTTCTCTTTGACTTTTTAATACTCTTTTTCTTCATTTTCTCTCGTTTTAGACGCAACTTCTCCTGCTCTGCCTTCATCTTTGCTAGCTCCTTTTCCGAAAACACCTTCATCTTCGCCAACTCTTTTTCAGAAAACGCCTGCGGACCCGCCACTTTATTAGCCTCCCCTTTTCCGACTTCCGCCACATCCGCTTCTCGCACCGTCGTATCCACCCCGTCGGCAATATCAATCAAAATCGTCGCCAATTTCCCCGCTGCGTCCGGCATCGCCTCCGCATGTAATTTCTTTGCCAACTCTTCCCGCTCCCGCGGCGCCCGAATCAAATGCCGCACCTCTTCAAGCAACAGCTTCGGATCCTGTTGAATCTTCTCATCACCCACCATCAAAACCGCCCCGAGATCTCTCAGCTTTTCCGCATTCCGCAGCTGATGCGCTCCCGGCAACCTCTCAAACGGCACCAAAACCACCGCCTTCGACAATGCCGCGAGCTCCGCAATCGTCGTCGCCCCCGCCCGGCTCACCACCACATCCGCCGCCCCCATCAACTCATACATCGCCGAATTAAACTCCCACATCCGGAACCCCGACTTCAACTTCGCTCGATCCCATTCCTCATATCTTTTCAAGTCGACCATGTTTTCATAATGCTTCCGCCCCGCGACCAGCCCCACATTCGTAAACTTCAACATCTCCGGCAAAATTTCCGTCATCGCCACATTAATATTCTCCGCCCCCTGGCTCCCGCCCGTCACCACAACCAAAGTCTTCTCCGGATCAAATCCAAAACTCTTCTTCAGATTCCGCTGCTTCGTCTCATCCACTTCCTGGAACTCTGGTGCCACCGGAATCCCGACTTGCACCACATTCCCGCCTTCCCCAAGCAACGGCGTCCCGTCCTTTTTCTTCAACTTCGACAAATCAAGGCCAGACCATCCCGTCGCAATCACCGTCGCATGCTCCATCAAAACTCGATTCGCCAAACCCGGCACCGCATCCGACTCGTGCACGACGTATGGGATTTTTAACTTCCGTGCCACCATCCCCACCGGCAGCCCTACAAACCCGCCTTTCAAGAAAATCACATCCGGCCTTTTACTTGGCAACAGTAATCTCCAGAAACTCTGAATCAACCCGCCGATAAATCCAAAAAATCCCGCAATGTTCCCAAACACCAGATCCTTCAAAACCAATCGCCAATTCCGGAACCAATCCTTCCAGGTCCACCCCGCATACCGCCGAAACTTCCCCGCGCAAACCTTCCGCACCCGAATATACGGCACCTTTTTGCCGCTTCCGAGGTCTTCCGAGCCCCACCGCACCCCAATTTCTGTTGTAATTTTTACAACATTTTTATAATATTTTCGATCCGTCCAAAACTCGACTTGCGCACGCGGCTTTTTCTCTAAAAGCTCCCGCACCACCGCCACCGCCGGCGTAATATGTCCGCCCGAGCCGCCCCCGACCACCAAGATTTTCATTCCCTTCAACCGTTTATCGCCAGTTTTCATGCCAACCTCCTTCTCGGCTCACGCATCGTCCTCGCGCCTACATTATTCGCGTTTTCTTTCTCTTCAGTCCTCGCTTCTCGGCTCGTGTAGCAAGAAAGTTGCAACGCTAGCCCTAGCGCCGCTGCCGTAAACAGCATACTTGTCCCACCATAGCTGAGGAGCGGCAGCGTTATCCCGGTCAGCGGAACCAGCCCCGTCATTGACGCAATATTGATTACCACATGTGCCGTTGCCCACGCGAAAATCCCCACCACGACCAGCGACTCCTCCGTATCTTGCAAATGGTTCGCCGTCCGGAGCAACCTCATTAGTAACGCCGTGAAACACCCCACGATCGCCACCAGCCCCACGAATCCAAATGTCTCTCCCATCACCGCAAACACCGAATCATTAATCGACTCCGGCAAATACCCTGTCGCCTGCACGCTATTCCCAATCCCGACTCCGAACAGTCCGCCCGTCCCGATCGCAATCATCGCATTCTCAATATGATATGTATCGCTCGAATCTTCGCTATTAAAAGTCAAAAGCCGCTCAATCCGATGCGGCGAACTTATAATCGCCACCACCCCGCACGCCCCAATCACCCCTAGCGTCGCCAAGAAGTATTGTATCTTCACTCCGCTCATAAACAGCATCGCCAGAATAATCGCCATCAAGCTCACGCCCGTCCCCAAGTCCTTCTGCACCACCACCACGAAAAACAGCGACAACCCGCTCACCACCGTAAACGGAACCCAAAAATCCAAGCTCGAAAGCTTCCCTTCCTTTTTTCGCTCCGCCATCAACCCCGCAAGATATAATACCAACCCAATCTTCAAAACTTCCGCCGGCTGGAAACTTAAACTCCCAATCTCAAACCACCGGCAAGCCCCCAGCTCACACTTCGCCAAGCCACTTCCAATCATCGCCAAAAACGCCAACAGCGCCGACAGCCCCAGCCCTCCGAACATCACTACTTTTGAAAACTTCCGCATAAACTGATATGGCAGCTTAAACGCAATAATCAGTACAATCAGCGACAAAATCACATTTATCGCCTGCCGAATCACAAAATAATTCTCACTGTAATTCGACCCATAAGTCGCGTTCAGCACATTCACCCGCATCGGCCCAATCGCATAAATCACAATCAACCCAATCCCCAGCAAAACCACCGTCAGCGCCCCAATCGCCCGGTCGCTCTTATGCCTCCGCATTCACCGTCTCCTCAATGTTATTCGCTCCCCGCGAAACATCTTTCGTCACCCCGCCTTGCACCGCCAAAAACACCCCAATAATCGCAAACACCCCTGCAATCACCCAAAACCGCATCACGATTTTTGCCTCCCCCCAACCTTTCGCCTCCAGATGATGATGTATCGGCGCCGAAATCAACAACTTTTTATGAAAAACTTTCTTCCAAAAAATCTGTATCAGCGACGACCCCGCCTCCACCACAAACACAATTCCGATAATTGGCAACAGGAAGAACGAATTCGTCATCATCGCCACCACCCCCAGCCCCGCACCAATTGCAAATGACCCCGTATCTCCCATCATAAACCGCGCCGGCGGCACATTAAACCAAATATACGACAGTAGCCATCCCACCACCGTCAAGCAAAACCCCGCCAGCATCCACTGCCCCTGGAACAGCGCAATCACCGCATACGCCCCGTACGCCATCACCGAAAGCCCTCCCGCCAGTCCATCCAACCCGTCCGAAATATTCACCGCATTCGACGTCGCCACCACCGCAAACGCGAAAATCAAAATCATCCCAATCGTCCCCACTTCCCAAATCCCCACAAACGGAATCTCAATCCCCGTCCACCCCAGCTTCACCGCAAACCACCACCCCATCAAAAGCCCCAGCGCCGTAATCATCGCAAATTTCACCGGCGCTCTGAGCCCCGCCGCGCCGCGTCCGTCCCCAAACACATTAATCACATCATCAATAAACCCAACAATACTTCCCCCGAGAAACCCGACCAGCGGCAGCCACGTCTGCTCCCGATTCATATTACAAATCGTCGTCACCAAAACCACCGCCACCACTCCGACCATCCCCGCCATCGTCGGGAAATGCCGCTGGAACTTCTTCGCGTGCAACTTCGTCATCACCGGCAGTTTTTCCCCAGTCAAAGTTTCCTTCTTCTGCTTCTTCCAAAAGTGATACTTATACGCAAAAAAAGTATAAATCGGCGTGAGAAATGTCGCCAAGAAAAACGCCGACAGCGCCAGAAGTAATCCGTAAAAAGCCTCATTATTCAGTGTATCTGCCATAATATATACTATATATTATATCACAGATTGCCCCTAGACAACACTCGAAAGAACTTTTGCTAAACTCTTTCAGAGTGAAGCCAGCAGGACAGTAATCAAATGTGTTATATATGATGAGTGGAGATTTTGGTTTTTGCGAGGAGATCCGGAGTTACGACGAGGACGAGCGTGACGGCCCCGCAACGGCGGGCGTCGTCAACGCGCTCCGAACGAAGACCAAAATCTCCACTCATTAGAAATACCTATTCATTGATTACTGCCCTGCTGGCTTCACCCGTAAATAATCCTGCACATAATTCTTAATCGCCGTAAACGTCGGCAACGCATGATTCTGCCCATCCGCCAACTTATTTTCCTCCCAAATCCTCACCATAATCACATACTCCGGCAACTCCCCCTCCGTGCCGCCCGCCCCCACATAAGTCGCCCAAGTCTCGTCGAACGAATAAACTCCATCCTTAATCACCTGCGCCGTCCCCGTCTTCCCGCCGACATAAAACCCTTCCGGATCCGTCCCGTTCGCCCGCCACGCGCGTCGCGTCCCATACATCAATTCCCGAACCATCTCGCTCGTCTTCGCCGACACCGTCTGCCGCACCGGCTCCGGATCTTCATTCTTCACAAATTCCCCGTTCACCATCTTCCCTGCCACCACCGTCGGCGTATAATAATACCCGCCGTTCACAACCGACGCAATCGCCGCCGCAACCTGTATCATCGTCGTCTGCATATTCTGCCCAAACGTCATGTTCGCATACGTCGACGCCACCCCATATTCCACCTCATCCGGCGACAAAACCAGCCCCGTCGACTCAATCAGCTCAATCCCCGTCGCCTGCCCTAGCCCGAAATGATTGTAATAATAATCATACAACCGTTCCTCGCCTTGCCGCGTAATTTCCGTCTCGCTCCCACCCAGCCATCTCAACACTTGCGTCGACGCCGTGTTCAAAGAATAATTAAACGCCATCTGAATCGTCTGCTGCCCGAGCAAGAACGATTCCTGGCTCGCATTCCGAATCGGCCAACCATCCACCGTCGTTTCCCCGTAATTCGTCCACATCGTCTCCGGCGTAATCAACCCATATTCCATCCCCGTCGCGAACGTAAAAGTCTTACACACGCTCGCCGGCTCGAACGCCTCCTCGACCACATGATTAATATACGCCGCCGCGCTCGTCACATTCCCATAATTTGCCGGATCATACCCCGGGTAATCCGCCATCGCCATCACCCGCCCCGAGTTCGGATCCAAAACCACCGCGCTCACGTTCGCAAACCCCAGCTCCTTCGACTTCTGCTCCAGAATCTTCTCAATATTATATTGCATATTTCGGTCAATCGTCAGCACCACATCTTCCCCATCCACCGCCGGAGTTTTAATGTTATCATTCCCAATCGACAGCGCCACATTGTTAATATCTTTCACCGTTCGAAGCAGTCCGTCCTTCCCCGACAAAATCTCATTCAACGCCCCCTCAACCCCATACTGCCCAATCCCGTCCGCATTCACGAACCCGAGCAACGTCGACGCCAAAGTCCCCTCCGGGTACACCCGCTTCGTACTCGCCTGAAGCCACACCCCTGCGAGATCCGCCTCCGCGACCTGCTCCGCCGCTCTCCGTTCAACATTCTTCCCCACAATATAATACCGCCGCGACTTGTCCGCAAACACATCGCCCCACTCCGCCACCCGCTTGTCCCCCAAAATCCCCGTCAGCTTCGCCTCTGCTTCTGCCTGATCCGTCACCATCGGGTCCACAATCACCGTATACACCGTCGCATTCATCACCACCGCCACCGGCTCATCCCCGTCCATCATATAAATCTCCCCCCGCTCCGCCTTCAAAACATTCTGCAAAGTCTGCTGCGCCGCCGCCTTCTCCACCCACTCATCATGCTGCACAATCTGAATAAAAAACAGCCGCACCAGAATCACCCCCATCACCGCCAGCAACCCCAACCTCAGCAACTTATTTCTGTTCATGCTTATATTATAGCATAACTTCTTCACAATCTAACTCACTTATGCTATAATAAAACCAAGATGAAGGTCATCTTAGGTGCTCGTAACTCGGGATTTCGACTACGATGTCATCCTTCTCGGCGAACTCCGCCCACGCAGCGCACCGAGAGAAGACACAACGCTTGACTTCGACCAAAATCCTGGCCGCAAGAATTACCGCTTGGCATATCGTAGCGTGCGAGCTAATCGGGACACTACCCTCAAAAATCTTGCTCAGCCTCCGCTGGGCTAGATTTTTTGTAAAAATGATATTTCAAGCTCTTAATCACATGCTTCCATATTCGCTCAAGTTCACCCGGAGCCACTTCGTCAATAAACTCTTCAATCCGTAAAGCATCCATAACTCCCGCCTGGCACAATATCAAAAACTCCGTCTCCCCCGCTACTACAATTTCATGATAACCTCGCCGAAGCTGCGGTTGAGATGTAATCGGAATTGCAAACAACATCCGCTCATTAAACTTCTCCAGCACCAAAACCGGACGCGTAAAGCGCTCACCTTTGCCAGTCTCTTCCGACCCAATTCCTGCCCCAATATTCGCCCAATATACCCCTCCGACATAAATGTCATCACGTCGCTCCCGTTTTTCTATTTCTTCCGCCACTCTCGCCCATCCCGCAAAATCTTCCGATAACTTCCCATGCTCTCCAGCGTAGCATATTTCACTAATTTTTACCAAGCACAAGCACCATCCTCCCAGGCCATTTTCAAGCGCCTTCAAAAATCCGCCATTATACCACAAACCGCTCAAAACTTACAAGCACAAGCACGAAGAAAACTCAATGCGCAAAAATGGCGACACTCTTGCCGCCATTTCCAAAAACGCAAAAACACAAGAACCCTAAATCCCCGACACCGCCAATCCCCAAGTCCCCACAGACTTCCTACTCCGCATACCCCCCGACCGTCGCGTCCGACATGCTCGCCGCGACCGTGCTGTTCTCTGACGCTGCAATCGAAGTCAACCGCGCCTTCTCGACCGCGAGATCTTCCTTCTTCGCCTGCAAATCCGAAATCTCACTCTCAATTTCCGAAAGTTGATAATCATAGTTCGTCGCCTGCGTTCCCTGCGCGACATAAATTAGCCCCACAATCAGAACCAAAAGCCCCACAATCGCTGCATTCGAAATCGAACCCAAAGTCTTCGGCGTATGCCGCACTGTATTATAATTCCTTGACCAGCCGTTCGCGCCCATCGCCTGCCGCGTCATATTCGACGCCGCCAAAGATGCCGACCGAGACGCCGCCCGTCGCGATGTATAAGTCTGTTGCTTCATCGCCTACCCCCGCGAACTTCGGCAAACCCGCACGCCCCGAAGCTCCTGTATCCCCCGCCGTTCCCGGCCAATTTTATTTGTTTCATTTTTCCTCGCATTTTTATTTTTGTATAATTTCATCACAACTTACGCCCGCAAGCCGTCACTTATCAGCATAAGTCACAACTCGCGACCGCAAATCAATTCTTAGACCGAGGAGTTTGCACGACAGAGCCATAAGTAATCGCGCACTCCCCGGGAAGGTCATGTATTTGGAAACACTCCGGTTTTTAACTCTATAAAACCATTTTCCGTAGTCAGGTCGCCCCGACCATTTTCCGCGGCCAGGTCATCCTGGCCATTTTTGGTGAGCCCTTCGGCCCATGTCGCGAGATGTTCACGCTGTCAGATACCTCCTCCGCACCCGCCGCCTAAACGCCGTAGCACGTCAGATTCCGCCTGAACATCCCGTGGATTTCGAAACGTCATTTTGCTAAAGAACATTTCATCTAAAACCAACCCGCCAGCGGCAAAATGCAACTTTCTAGATGCGTTGGGATAGCCGAAACCATCCCAACGCTCACCGCAGGCAATGCTCTTTCGAGCCAGAAACGGCTACCGCAGGCAATTTAGATTGATTTGCATCGCAGACCGGACGAACCAGTCCGCGATATTTTATGGTGGCAGAGCCAACCCGGACCAAGACCTCAGCCGAAGCATCCGTCGAGCCCTAGATCGACCCGCCCATGAATAACTAGCTTCCGCTAATTATTTACCGAAGTTAACCTTAACCTTCTGTGCACGAGAACGGTTGCTGGTTACAATAATTTGACGTGGCATAATTTTGCCTCCTTTTTGTTATTTTGTTTTTATTTTTATCAATTCCAAGCCCGCCGAAACACTAGCCTCTCGCCGCCAAACTCTAAGTTTCCACACTCTACAGTCTAACAGCAGCTCGAAGTTTCGCGCTCCTCGCTCTTGGGTTGATAAACAACTCCTCATTTTCCGCAACCACCGGTTTCCGTGTCAGCACCTTCAACAATGATTCCTCGCCATGCGCCGAAGCTTCCTTCAGGTAATCCTTCACTAGCCGATCCTCGAGACTATGAAAAGTAATCATCGCGACTCGCCCGCCCGGCTTCAAAATCCGTGGTAATAGTGGCAAAGTCCGCTCGATCTCTCCTAGCTCGTCATTCACGGCTATCCGAATCGCCTGGAAGATCCGCGTCGCCGGGTGCACCTTTCCGTGTCGCCCAAACTTCGCCAACGCTTCGCCCAGTTGCTTCGTCGACGTCCACGGTCTCCCGTGCACAATCGTCCGAGCCACCAGCTTCGCAAAGCCCGGTTTTTCCTCGCCATATTTCTCCAGAATCTCCGCCAGATCTGCCTCGCGCCATTTATTCACGATCCGATCCGCAGTCAAATCCTGGGTCTGGTCCATCCTCATATCGAGCGGCCCATCCTTCGCGAAAGAAAACCCTCTTTCTGCCCTATCCAGTTGCGGAGAAGACACTCCAAAATCCATCAATATCATATCATAGGCGTTTCCACACTCAATTTCCTGTAGCACCGCATTATAAAAGTCTAAGTTCACGATTCTCAACGGGTGACTCGCAAATTTCTCCCGTAGAATCTTCACCGCGTTCTCGTCTCGATCGACCAGCGTCGCTCCCTTATAATTCTGTGTTACATCCAAAATCTCGCTCGCGTGTCCCGCATATCCCGCCGTCAGGTCAAGATAACTCTCGCCTTCCTTCGGCTGCAAAACCCCGAGCACCTCTGATAATAATACAGGTTTATGAAGTTCTTCCATGTTATAATTATACACTACGCGTTCGACTTTCGCCACTTCCGCGCGCCTCCCGGCAAAAGCCGTTCAGCTACATAATCATAACTTTTACTTTTGTTTGAAACCGTTCAACTAGAAATTTCCGCGTTTTTGTGTTTTTCGTTTCTTTTTGTTTGAGTTATACACTTAATCTACTACAATTTCGGTCTGCCGAAGCAAACCACGCATTGTAGCCGTTGAGAGACTTATTGTGTATATGTTGAGTGGTTGGTCCACATTGAAAATGTCGACCGATAGAGTTAATTGGGAGGTGTTTGTTGGATGTGCGTATTGGTTTCGGTTTCGCGTATCCTAAACGCGCGCAAAAACTCCTAGTTGGCCGGTTTCAAACTTTGTTAATCTACTTACCTTCTTTAGATAACGATTTTGTGGTTGTTTTCGCCCGCAGTAAGTGTTTATTTTCGAATCTTCAGTTTTTCTGAATTGTTTATTTTCGTTTTATTTCACTTGTTTGTGTGGGTGTTCGTCCACTGATTTAAGTTTAACCGACTTTTTCCAAAAACACAAGCCCATTTTCCAAACTTTTTCAACATCCCTTTTCCCACTTTTCCACAGCCCGCGCTTATTTTCCCTATTCCAACAGATACCAAACTTTTCCACATTCCCTGCTTTCTCCATGTGGAAAACCGCCATCAACCGAACAGCAGAAGGCGCCCTCCTTCGAGGACGCCTCTGGCAAAAACATAAGATCAGTCCATCTCGCTGAGCAGCTCCAGACTCTCCCAGAGCTCTTCCGGAATACCCCTCAGCTTCATCATTTCCCGGTTTACCAGCTCGTCATCGTTCAAAACGACGTTCAGTTTCACCTGCGGAATCACCGGCTTCCGGCTCATGCCATTATGACCATCGATGATCAACCCCACCTCATGCTCGCAGTCATAATATGCGTTCACGCACAGCCCCAGCAGCTCCTTCGCGCCCGCAAAGCCATCCATCTCCGGCTCCGGTCGCGTCGTGCTGACGTCAATCACTCTCGCCATGAGGTTTACCAGCTCGCAGTTCTCCGAACGCACTTGATCGTTGCCGATCTCGCCCGGTTTCAGCGTGCATTGCGCCGGCTCTGTCCAGGCCTGTCTGAACGGACCGTCGCCCACGGCGACATACTTCTGGACGGAAACACTCACCGTCTCCCGCCTCCGAATCGCGTTCGCCCAAGTGGCCACATCCGGTACCTCAGTCATCACATACAGTCTGTCAAACAATTCCTTCACGCACCTTTCTCAATTTTTGCTCACAAGGAAACTATTGCCGAATTATATAGATTTTCGACAATCCAAACGCAGGTGGTATCTTTCAACCCCTTACTCCTCCATTCTAGCACACATTTCAATTTTTGTCAAGCATAGGCTCAAAAGCCCTCAAAACTGCCACCGACAGAGGTCATTCTCGCCCTTCCCCGCCACCCATTCGCCAAAACCCGAACATCACCACCTCCACCCGAACAAACTTCCATTTTCCCGAACATTCCCCGCAAACCCGAACACTCACTTCAAAATCCGAACATCCCTCTTCCTATTACCTCCCAAATATTTTATAACTTCAACTTTTCCCATGCTATAGACCTTGCAGCACTATCATAAACATTTCTTAATCAACCCCTTCCCTTTTCTCCCCTCTTACGTTATAATGATACAAAATGAGGAGGTAATATATGGACAATTCCGACAATTCAGTCGATCAGAACACCGCGGCCGTTGCCGCCGAACAAACCGAGCAAGCTTCACCAGCCACAGACGAAGCCCAGACTAACGCCGACATTCTCGCCGCCCAAGCCGCTCAAACTCAGGCCGAATCCACCGAGACTGAAGTCACCGAACCTAACAACGCCGATGACGACGAGCCCGTCGACCTCTCCCAGGGCGCCAACACCACCGACGCCGCCCGCACCGATGACGACGATATGGACGACCGCGAATATCGCCGCGCCGAAGATTCCTTCGATGTTTTTCATTGGGCGAACGAAGTCGACGAAGTGAAAAACAACGTCTCCGTCGAGCTTTTCCTCTTCAACAAAAACTACACCCCCTTCCGTGTCCGCTATTCCGATGCTCTCACCGCCTCCGTTAAAGCAATGTTCATGCAAGAAGCCACCGGCTTCATCATCAAAGAAGCTGACAAAGGCCTCGAGTGCCGCGAATACGAAAAATCCGACGGCGAAGATAAGGTCATCTACCGCACGAAACTCAGCAACGTCGGCCGCGCCGAGACCCTCATCCACCTCATCGAACACGAATATCGCAACATCGACTCCTATACCGACCACGTCGACGAGTTCAAAAAGGTGAAAGGCATCCTCGCGAAGTTTTCCTACCCCGGTAACGACGGCGAGACAAAAGTCTTCTACATCGCGAAAGCCATCTCCCCCAGCTCCGCTCTCAAAGGCGGCACTTCATGGGAGCTGAATGGTGAGAGCTTCGAACCCTTCTCCGCCGAAGTCGCCCTCAAGATGCCTGATGACAACCAAGTCGCCATCATCGACGGCACTATCGTCATTTTCAACCAATCAAAGTTCGAGAACCTCTTCCAATACGATTACAAATCCCAGGTCATTGCCGACTCCAAGGCCAAGGAAATCACCGACAAATACAAACTTTCCTTCGCCGAAGGTCTCACCCTCAATTCCCTCCTCCAAGACCGCAAGCCCCTCGTGAAGAAGCTCCAATCTCTCGACATCGCCGCCGAAATGCCCCAAGACAAACTCATCGACTACGCCGACGAAATGCAACTCGAACTCATGACCGACGACGACGGTTCAATCATCATCATGGACGACAAAGACCTCACCATGTTCGTCAACCTCCTCTCCGAAGACTACTTCGTCTCCCCAGTCAACGGCCGCCGCTACGAGATCAAATCCAAGAAACTCCTCTCCGACCCCGAAGGCGAGCCGCCAAGAGGATAGTGAGCGAAGAAAAAGTTTCACTTTTTCTTCCGAACGACGCAGGGGCGGAAGTGGCGTCAGCCACGCAACCGCCCCGAGGCGCGTAGGAATTGCGCGAAGACTTTAAGTAAAACTTAAAGTCTTCCGAAATGACACCCGCGCACAAAGCGAACGCAGTGAGCGCTAGATAGTGAGCGAAGGAAAAATAGAAATGCCCCGTCCACCGGGGCATTTTTCTCTAACTTAAACAACCGCTAGCTAGCCTACTCAGCCGCCGGCAACAAAAACTGCTGCATCTCACCATTCAAAATCTGGAAATACGCCTGCATCGTAAAGGCCTTCTGTCCCAGCATCGAAAGAATCGTAAACAAATCCGTCCTGAGCGCTTCGACTGATTCATTCTCGTCCATCTCCGCCTCAATCTTCAAAAACGGCCCTTGCACGCCTTCAACTTCATCCAAATAAATCACCGTCCGGTTGTCGAGCCAAACTTCCCGCCGTTGCCGACTCACTTCCGCCGCCTTCCGAAACCCCAGCTGGTGAATCATCCCTGTCGCTTCAGTGTAATCCCCGACCCGCGTAAAATTCACATAATCCACCCCGCTATCCTCGATGTGCCGCTTCAGATACATAAAATATTCCGCCGGCTGCTCAGTCGTCCGCACTTCCGTCCGCATCACCAACCGCGGATAATTCATATTCGGCCGCCACTCGCTCGGCAGGTATACCCGCTCGTGCTGCCAAATCACCGGAGACATCTCCATACCAATCCCCGCAATCTGCCGCTCAAATGCCCCGCGGTCCAAGAGCTGACTCTTCACAATCAACTTTTTCATAAGCCTATTATATCATGTCTCCCGCGAAAACCCAACCCAACCAACCCCAACCCAGCCAACAAGTCACAACCCCACACCATCCACAAAACCTCTACCTCGCCACCCAACACCACTAGCTCAACCGCCTAACTAAATCTACAAATCGCGCTTCATTCGTTTCACAATCAAAACCGCACCCGCTGCCGCCGCGAACACGACCGCCCCGCCCAAAACTAAACCCATTCCCCGCGCCGCGTTCGAAGCTCTCTCTTCATCGCTCGCGCCAGTCTTCGGCACTTCCGCCACATCCCCAGAAGTTAAATCACTCGAAGCCACAACCTGAGTCGCCGTCGGCTTCTTTACTTGTGCAGTCGCTAAATTCACCAGCGCCACCTCAGCCTTCATTTCAGCCACGTCCGCCTCAACCTTACCAGTCTCGACAACTTCATCCCTCTCAGCCGCCAATTCCTTCACCACTTTCGGCTCCGGCACTGTTGTCGAAATCACTTCCTTGTTAGAACTTACCGGCACCACGGTCGCAGGTTTACTCACATTTCCCGCCCCGCCAGCGTTCGCACCGTTCACGGACGCAGCGGTCAAAGAACCAGCTTGAGCAGCCGAAGAAGCAGAAGACGAAACCTTCCGATCCACTCCCGCCGTCATTCTCAACCCTCGCGCACCCTCCTCCAGCGCCGCAATCAGCTCTTTCGCCTGCGCCGCCGTAAGCCGTTCAATATTAATCGTCTGCGCCCGCTGCACCCATCCCTGCAAATAAGTCCGCATCGCCGCCACCTCTTTCGCGTTCGCAACCGTTCCAGCCGCCCCGCCCGCCGTCGCGTCCAAAGCCGCTTCCGCCTGCTTGACCGCCGCCGCAACTTTTTCCGAAACACTCAAAGCGCTAGCCGTAACTACCTCACTTTCGACAGACACCGCCGCAACCGGCACCGCCCCCAAATTCAATCCCATAATCATCGCGCCCAGCGCCAATACATGCAGCGTCTTTTTCACTTCGTGTCTCCCAACGTTTAAGTATTTTTACCTCTAACCCCATTCTAGCAAAGAAAACTCCCCCGGTCAACGACAAGCACTATAGCAGAACGCCCATAACTTCCGGTCAACGACAAGCGCAATAGATTTTACTTCATCTTCCGCGCCAATTTCTTACTCGCAAACTGCCCGTTGCTAAGCAGAATCGCCAAAACCGCCGACAATAAAAGCACCGCTACCATTGACCAAACCATCCAGTTCCACCCGACCAACCAAATCTTCCCTGATTCTGCACCAAAACCCATCCAAAAAACTTGACTAATCGCTTCGCCATTCACCGCACCGAGCAGCAACGCCATACCCAGCCCCACTACCAGAGAGAATGCTACCGTCATCACGCTCAAAATCAAAAGATAACTCAAATACACCAGTCGCACCTGCCCTCTTGTCGAGCCCATCGCATGATAAAGCGCAATAATCTTCATATCTTTTCCAATCAACCGTGCATACGTACTTACTGCGATTATCAACGCAATCACCGCCAGAACCGCCGCTGTTATTCCAAACACCAACCAAACTAGCTGAAAGTTATCGTAAGTCGTTAGCGGATCAGAAACTGCCGACATCGTCAAATATTTATATCCGTTTTTACAATGGCCAAACGCTCGATCCAAATCCAGACAATAATTCGCCTCATCCCTATAATAATTATATGCCGCCTTGAGGTCCGGAAACTCCGCAAACACCAACCCCATCTCCGCCGTATCCATTTCAGAAACCGCGCCTATTTCAGAAACCGCATCCACTCCAGATCCCTCACTCACTTCCGCAGCCCCAATCATAAAGTTCTGGCTCGTCCCCGTCACAATCTGGCCAAAAATCATATTTAACGGATTTCCGCTCTGTTCAACGCTCGACAACGACAAATCGCTCGCGTATACGCCTCCCGGCAAAATCCCCACAATCCGGCTTTCATTATCCTCGGCCTTAACTTCCTCAAAAATCGTTTGCACCGCCTCCACTCGTCGCTCGACTCCCGCGTCCCATCCTGGAAGCTGAACACCCTTCATCTTCGCCACAGTTGACAAAGGAATCGCCAACCCTTCTCCTTCAAATTCAAAAACATTCTTTTCCAACCGATAGAACATTCCGTCCTCACCCGAAATCATCGTAGCCGAAATCGCTTCCCCTCCGTACCGCTCAATATTCCGCCGTATCTCCGCAACTTCCTCCGCCGTATCACACTCCTCCCCGCAGAACTTCGTATCAACATTGCTCATCACCAGCACCTTCCCCCCGGTCGGCGCCAGCATTTTTCCTAAAGCCGCATTTTCCAAACCTTGCAAGAAAAACGCTCCCGCCATCAGCACGCTGAACAATAGCCCCACAATAGCCACCACCGTCAGCGCCCGTTTCTTATGTGCCTTTACGCCCGCAACCCCCAACCGCAAACAATCCAAAACCCGCATCACAACCTCCTCTTGCCGAACACTTTAATCCTCTTTCAGTTTCTTCGCAATGTGCTTCGCCGAGAATCGCCGCCGCGTAAAGAGCAGAGAAATCGGCGCCACCAGCATAATAATCACCAGAATCAACCAAAACATTTTATTAAACAAGAATAACGTCACTTTCGGCAAATAGCTCAACTTATAGAACTCTTGTAGCCGCACCGCCAACGCTCCAGCGCTCGTTACTGCCATAATCGCAATAAATATAAACGCAATCACAAAAGTCGCCACAACCGCGAGCAAACACAACTCTACTAAATACAAGAAATAAATCAAATAAATATTCCCGGTACTCGCACCCATCGCTCGATAAAGCGCCACCGTCGCCGCATCGCTATCAATCAGATGCGCAAAAGTCATAATCGCCACAATTGCCGCCACAACAAGTAGCAAAATCTCCGCCGCAATCAACAAGGCCCGCTGCGTATTAAATGACCCTGCCACCGCTAAAGTTGTCCCAAACAAATCCTGCGCATGATATTTATAATTCGTATACAGCTTCACGCCCAGCGCTTCGTCCTCTGGACTAGCATACGCCACCGCCTGATATGGATCGCTAAACTTTGCTACCATTGTTTTATATGTCAACTCCTTTTCATACCACCCCTGCCCTCCCGCCAGATATTCCTTCAGCTGGCCTTCAATATATGGCAAAACTTTCCCCGATCCATCGTCAATAATCCAAAATGTATCGTTCGTCGCACCCGGCAACTGCCCCAAAATCAAATTCAACGGATTCGCCCCCGACAAAGTTGGCTTACCTTCCTCCGTACCCGGAATCTCCCCTACCCGATACAGCGTCGACTCTAACCGCTTCACTAGATCTTCATTATCAATCGTCGACAAGAACCCTTCCGGCATCAAAACCGGCATCATCCCCTCCGGCACCTCCGACAAATCTTCCGTGATAAAATCTTCGACCACCGATTTTTCAATCACTTTATACGTATACTCCATCTGATAAGACCAATAATACCCGGCCACTTCCCCGCCATATTCGCTCACTCGCTCGCGTAGTTTTACGTCATCCGCTTCGTTCAAAACCGGCACCAAACTCACTTCCGACATCTCCCCTGGTTCCCGAATCGAACCATGATACCCGTCATCATCGCCATTCTTATTTCCGGTATATATTGTCCAGGCATAAACCTCCCCGCCCGTCTGTCCCGCCGAAGCCGCAATCGTCGTTTCTTCAATCCCCGACGCAATAAAGTTAAATCCCATCACCACGCCAAACAACACAGAAATCGTCAAGATAATAACCGCACTTCGCTTTTTATGCTGCGCAATATTGCTCCAACTAAGTCTCAAAGCATCAGAAAACTTCAGTCCCATTCTACTCCTCCACGCCTTCCCCGGTCTCGCCAGCATTCGCCATGCTTACCCTCCCGTCTCTAATCCCGATAATCTGCGTCGCGTATTTCTCAACCATCGGGTCATGGCTCGCCACAATCATCGTCGCCCCAGTTTCCTGCTGGATCTTCTTCAACATCTCAATCACATTCCGCGCATTTTCCGGGTCAAGGTTGTTCGTCGGCTCATCCGCGAGAATAATCTCCGGATTCATAAACATCGCCCTCGCCGCACAAGCTCGCTCTGCCTGTCCACCAGAAATCTCCGCCGGCAAACTCTCCAACACGTCAGCAATCCCAAGCATTTCCGCAAGTTCCTTCGCTCTTGCCTCGCGCTCTTTCTTCGCCATTCCCGCGAATATCCCCATTAGCGCAATGTTCTCCGCCACCATCAGCTGCGGCTGAAGATAAAACCCCTGGAATATAAACCCAATCTTATGTCGATAAAAATCTGCCCGCGCCCTCCCCTTCAACTTGCTCACATCTTGCTCGTCAATCAGCACTTGCCCGCTCGTCATCGGCTCAATCCCGCCAATAATACTCAGCAGCGTCGACTTCCCCGACCCGCTCACCCCGCGCAGCATCGTAAAACTCCCCGTCGGAATCTCTAAATTAATATCGAAAAGTACCGGTTTCTTGCCATACTTTTTGTTAAGATTTTGAAGTTTAATCGTCATAACCCCATTGTATCATATATTTAATACAACATATAAAAAATCTCCAAAATCCAAAATCTTATACCCTCTCCCCCTTCCTCGCCCGGTTCGCCCACTCGTCCGCCAGCTCGTTCATCTCCGTCCCCGCGTGCCCCCGCACCCAGACAAACTCCACCGGGTTCTCCTGTGTCAGCTGATACAGCCGCTTCACGATGTCGAGGTTCTTAATCTCCCCCGTCTTTTTCTTCCACCCCTTCGCCGCCCACCCCGGCGCCCACTTCGTCACCACATTAATCCAAAACTCCGAATCGCTATGAATCTCCAACTCCTCCCCCGCCGCATATTCAATCGCCGCAATCATCGCCAACCCCTCCATCCGAATATTCGTCGAGTTCTTCTCGCCCCCCAGCGCCACCGGCTTCCCATTCTCCAAAACCGCAAATCCCCCCGGCCCCGGGTTCGGGCTTGCGCTCCCATCCGTCCACAAAACTTTCATCTTACCTCCTGAATCTTACTATAAATATCATACCAACTATACACCCTCTCCGCCCCCACAATCGCCAAATCCCGGTTATATGGCTGGTCAAAAATCATCACCCGCGTCTTCCCTTCCATTCCTAACAAATATTCCGGCAGATCATCAATCATCACCTCCACCCCGTTCTCCGCACAAAAAGTCCCCTTGTCGTTCAGTGCCGGCCGCCCGAGGTCGAACGCAATCTCATCATACAAAATCCCGTTCTCCTCCAGCCATAGCTTCGTCGTCTCCTCCCAAGTCGGCCGCGGCATCTCCGGCACCAGCGGGTCATGATTATTCCGCCCCGTGATAATCCAAATCTCATGCCCCTCCTCTTTCAGCTTCCGAATCACCTCCGCCGCATAAGTCTGCGCCGGCCACCGATACATCTGCTCAATCCCATACTTCTGCCAAAACTCATCCCGCGTTTCCCGGTCCCACTCATAAATCTTGCTCAAATGATGCTCACCCAAGTTCGTCAGTCGCCCCTTCCCCGTCTCTGCACAAAATTTCGTCCCGCACTCGATCACAAACTCCTGCCGATAATTCAGCACCCCGTCAATATCCACGCCAATCCGCATCTTACCTCCTCAAAAACTCGCGAACTTCATTCGCATCTTGTCTTCATCTTATCACACTTACGCTTATTTGTCAATAACCTCATCCACAATCCCGTATTCGCGAGCCTCTTCCGCCGACATCCAGTTGTCCCGGTCCATATCTTTCTCTACCTGCTCGATGCTCTTCCCCGTCCGCTCCGCGAAAATCTCAATCAACCGCTTCTTGATATAGACGCTCTCGCGCAAAGTAATCTCCTGATCCGTCACCTTCCCCTGCGTCCCCGACGATGGCTGGTGAATCATAATCCGCGAGTTTGGCAAAACAAACCGCTTCCCCTTCGCCCCGCACGCCAGCAGCATCGCCCCCATCGACGCCTGCAACCCAATCCCGATCGTCTGCACGTCCGGCTTCACATAATTCATCGTATCAATAATCGCGAGACCATCATAGACCGAACCCCCTGGCGAATTGATATACAACTTAATATCTTTCTTCGGGTCTTCATTCGCTAGGAACAAAAGCTGCGCCACCACCACGTTCGCCGTCGCCGAATTCACCTCGTCGCCAAGAAACACAATCCGGTCGTTTAGAAGTCGCGAATAAATATCATACGCCCGCTCTCCCTTCGTCGTTTCCTCGACTACCGTCGGTACTAAATAATCTTTCATAATTTCTCCTTTACTATATTATAACCTATCAACGTTCGAATTCATCGCATCCGTCAACTCCCCCAGCATCATCTGGTTCGCCTGATACTCCTCAACTCGCGCATTATTCTCATCAATCTTCGCGTTCAACTTTTCTCTTTCCTCGAGCAACTTCTCACGCGCCTCCGTCAGCTCCGCCCGCCGCGTCTCAAACTCCTCGTCCGTCTCGAAGCATCCCGCCACCTCCGCGCACTCATTAAACTCCGCCACTTCCGCATCCAATGCCTCGACCGCTTTCAGATATTCATCCCGCTCGCGCTCAATCGCATCCTTCGTCGCAAAAATCAACTTCCGAAGCTCCTCGCTTCGCGCTTGCAGTTCCCGAAACGGCGCCTGATATGTATCATAAAACTCCACAATCTTCAGCCGATTCCGGAAATACTTCGCATATTTCGCCTCCAGCTCCTCCGGCAGCTCACGCAGCTTCGTCCCCGCCCGCGTCCAGACCTCCTCCGTCTGCTCGTTCTCCGCATAAGCCTCCAGCTCCGTCTCGAACCACTCCTCGTTCTCACTCCGCACCTGCGCCAGCATCTCGCGAATCTCCTCCCTCTCCGAAGGCCCCATCCGCTCCCACGCCGCGTGCAAGAGTTCGTGCGCCAAAGTCACCTTATTCGACGCCGACAGCCGCTCCTCCGTAATCTCGTACACATAAATCTTCCCCTCCGTGTAGCACCCCAAGAGCGACAATTCCGTCTTATGGCTATCACAATGTTCATTAAAACTTTCCCGCGCCTCCAACACCGGCTGCGTCGCTTTCAAAATCCGCTCGCCCGTCGACGTCAACTCCAGCTCCGTCGTCAGCGTCGCCATCTGCTCGCTCGGGCTATACCACAGCCCCGCCCAGAAATCATGCACCGTCCGGCTCTGAACCACGAAGTTCACCGCAAGCATCACCGCCGCCACCACAAACACCGCCACGATTTCTCGCCGCATCTGCCGCCGATTTTCCTGCCGCACCTCTTCCGTGATGTCTGCTACTTGTTTATTCATGTTTCACTTTTAAGCTCAACTTCTTCGACTTCACCCCGCCCAAAGCTCTACCTGAGTCTTTACTCGAACTTTTACCTGACGCCCCGCCCGAAAGCCCCACTTCGACGATCGCACCCTTATCCAAGTTCCCCGCGATAATCTCCTCCGCAATCAGCGATTCGACCTCATCCTCAATCACCCGCCTGAGAGGCCGCGCCCCGTTCTTCGGATCATAACCTTTTTCGATCAAATACGCCTTCACCTCCGGCGAAACCTTAATCCCGATCCCCTTCGTCGCGAGTCGCTTCCTGAGCTCTTCCAGAAGATTATCAAAAATCCGTTCCACGTTCTCGTGCGTCAGCGCATGGAATACCAGAATAGCGTCCAACCGGTTAATCAGCTCCGGCTTCATCACTTTCTTCAGCGCTCGCATCGCGGTTTCCTTGCTCGCTTCATATTCCTCATTCAGCTCATGCTTATCGCGCAAACTCTTCGCCGTGAAGCCCAGCTCGCTCTCGCGATACATCTCGTCCGCGCCCAAGTTCGAAGTCAAAATCACCACCGTATTATTAAACTTCACCTTATTCCCCTGCCCGTCCGTCAACACTCCGTCTTCCAAAATTTGCAGCAACATATTAAACACGTCCGGATGCGCCTTCTCGATTTCATCGAACAGGACCACCGAATACGGCCGTCGCCGCACCGCCTCAGTCAACTTCCCGCCGTCTTCATAGCCGACATACCCCGCCGGCGCCCCCACCAACCGCGAAACATTATGTTTCTCGCCAAACTCGCTCATGTCGATTTTAATCAGCGCATTCTCCCCGCCGAACACCTCGCGCGCAATCACCCGCGCGAGCTCCGTCTTCCCCACCCCAGTCGGCCCCATGAACAGGAACGACCCAATCGGCCGGTTCGGGCTCGCAATCCCGCTACGCCCGCGCCGAATCGCCTTCGCGACCGTCACGACCGCCTCGTTCTGCCCAATCACCGACTTTTTCAGATGCTCTTCCAGCTTCCCTAAGAGCTCCAGCTCCGACCCGTGAACCTTCGACACCGGAATCCCCGTCTTGAGCGAAATCGCCTGCGCGAGATCCTCTTCCATCAGCACCGGCCGCTCCTCGTCCTCACTCTTTTTCTTCAGCTCCTTCAAGCGCGCCTTCGCTTTCTCCATTTCCGCCTTACAGAGCGCCGCCGCCTCGAAATCCTCCTTATCCGCCATCTCCGCCATCTTATCTTCGGCTTCTTTGAGCTGCACTTTCAGCTTCTTATACTCCGAACCGCCCTTCTTATCCGCCGCGACTTTCGCAATCGCCGCCGCCTCATCGATAACATCAATCACCTTGTCCGGCATAAACCGATCATTAATATATCGTCCCGACATATTAATCGCCGTCTCCAGCATCTCATCCGGAATCTCCACCCCGTGATGCTTCTCATAATGCCCCTTAATCCCCTTCAAGATCTTCAGCGTCACCTCCGCGCTCGGTTCCTCCACCATCACAATCTGAAACCGCCGTGAAAGCGCTTTGTCTTTCTCGATATTCTTCCGATATTCATCCATCGTCGTCGCCCCGATCAACTGCAACTGCCCCCGTGCTAATGCCGGCTTCAAAATATTCGCCGCATCCATCGACCCTTCGCCCGCCCCCGCGCCAGTCAAAAGGTGTAGCTCATCAATAAACAAAATAATATCTTCATTCGCAAGCGCCTCATCAATCACCCCCTTAATCCGCTCCTCGAACTCCCCGCGAAACTTCGTCCCCGCGACCAAGTTCGACAGATCCACCTGGATAATCCGCTTCCCGACCAGAACCCCCGGCACGTCATTCTTCGCAATCCGCTCCGCCAGCCCCTCGACAATCGCCGTCTTCCCGACGCCCGCCTCGCCGATCAGAACCGGATTCGACTTCGTCCGCCGCGACAAGACCGTCACCACCCGCTCAATCTCCCGCTCGCGCCCAATCACCGTATCCAGCTTTTTCTCCTGCGCCATCTCGGTCAAGTCCTGCCCATACCGCTTCAAGAACCTGAGCTGCCCCGTCTTCTTAAACTCTTTCTTCCGCTCCTGATTACGCTCATGCTCCGACTGCGCGTCCAACTCTTTCTCAATCTCATCCATCAGCTCATTTTCATTCACCCCCATCTTCTCGAGCAAAACCGTTCCCCGCGAATTCGTCTGACAAACCAACGCATACAGCAAAAACTCCGTCCCCACCGTCGGCACGCCCTTACTCGACGCATAATGATCCGCCATCCGAATCGTCAGTACCGCCGACTCCGACAGCGACATCATCGCCATCGACGCGCCACCGTTCACTTCCGCCGGCTCTTGTCCGAGCGCTTTCTCCGCCCGGTCGAGATCGACGTCAAACTTCCTCAAAATCCGCGCCCCCGCCGAAGCATCCTGCGCCAAAATCCCCAGCAAAATATGCTCCGTCCCCATATATCCATTATTATACTTCTTGCTAAAAAGATCCGCCTTCTGGAGCGCAAACCGCGCATTCTCCGAAAGCCTATTCATCATTTCACTAAAATCATTTTCCATATTCAAATCCAATCGCTTATCATTTTATGGCCACAAAATGCCTTACAATTAGTATATCACACTAGCACTCATATAACAAGACTGCCAACCAAATGTTATATTATAACACTTGATATAATATCATTTGTTATACAACATAACCATTTTCATTCCCATTATGCTAAAAAGTGCTAAAATATAGCCAGATACGGTCCCCGTCGCACCTTAACGCGCTCAATCAGGCAGCTTCCGAGCCACCGACACCGACCGTCTCACAGCAAACCCCAGCACAGGCCCGCATCCTTTAACTCTGCACCATCTACTCGAAAGGAGCAAAAATCATGACAACTTCCAAAACCGTCCGTAATCCCAACATCTCCCGAATCTCAAAAGTCTCCCGCATCTTTGCCCTTATATTGGCCCTTTGTTTTTGTCTCCCCATGTTCTCCGTGACCGCCTCCGCAAAATCCGCAAAATCCGCAGCCGCCACCGCCGAAGCCAAGCTCTCCGATCTCATCCAGGTCGTCGCCGAGCAAACCGGCCTCGAACCCAACATTGACGTGCTCGTGGAAGCCGGCTACCTCTCCGCCTCCGAGAAACGTCACCTCGAAAAGTACGACGCTTTCTCCTACGCGGTCGCCTGGCACGTTTTGCTCCCAGCCTTCGGCATCTACCCTTACCCCGCCGAGTTCTACCCCGACATCAGCCCCTGTAGCTCCTGGCCCAACGGCACCGTCTATGCTGACGCCCGCGCCGCCGGCATCCTGCTCGGACTCATCGACCCCAGCATCGAGCCGAACTATGCCATCAGCAAATCCGACTTCACCGCCCTCGTCAATAAGCTCAAAACTTCCCCGAAGCTCCCCATCCTCCAGACCGACAATCCCTATGTCAACGCCTACGAGGACGCCATCGCCTCCGGCGAAGCTGCGCCCTGGGATATCCACAGTTACCGCGGCCGCAATTCCCTCCTCTCCGCTTACAACCTCATCCCCGCCGGCTGGCTCGCCACCTTCCAGTCTCTCGACTATGACGTCCATTTTCGCCTCCCGACAAGTCGCACCTCCAAAATCCCCGGCCACACCGCTGCCGGCGTCACGAACTACGCCGAAAAGTTCATCGCCGTCGAAAACTGCAACCCCAGAGCCACCCTCCACGAGTTCGCTCACTTTGCCGCCAAATACGCCGAACTTTCCGTCGACGACATGGAGCAATGTTATCAACACGAATCCGCCAAAGTCATCGCCATCATCGGTGTCTATTCCAGCCTTGACTTTAGCGAATATCTCGCTGAATTCGCCAGCTACTGGCTCCTCCATCCCGGCGACCAGTCGATCCTCCGCGAACTCGCCCCCGAAACCACCGCCCTGACCGAATACCTCCTCCACGTCCTTGACTATAACATCCCCGTCAAGACCGCTGTCTGATTACCGCGTTTCAGAAGCCCAAAAAGCTCAAAACAGCACCTTACAAAGGGCGCTCCGCCACCGCGGACCGCCCTTTTTCCATATCAATCTCTATACGCGATTAATTACTGGGATCACAATCGGCGTATGCCCCGTCGCATCGAAGAGAATATGCGTCACGTCTTCCTTAATCTCTTCCTTCAGCGCTTTGATATCATCACCGCTCAGCTTCTCCGTCCGCACCCGGAGATAATGCCGAATCTTCGCGACCAGCTCCTCCGAATTATCGAGGTAGATAAACGCCCGCGACACAATATCCGGCGTCTTAATCAGCCGATTCGTCTTCTTGCTCAAGGTCAGAACAATAATGAAAATCCCTTCACGCGAAATATGAATCCGATCCTTCACCACCGCCTCATGCACCGGCTTATCCGCATCGTCGAACAGCTTATTCCCCACCGCAATCCGTCCATTCTTCCGAATCGTCTTGTCCGGCATCAGCTCGACCACATCTCCGTCGTCCGACACCAAGATCCTTTCGCGAGAGATGCCAATCACATTCTCCGCCATCTCCGCGTTATGCTCCAGCATGTAGAACTCGCCGTGGTATGGCATATAGTTCATCGGCTTCGTCCGCTCCAGGAACTGCACATGATCTTCATAATACGCATGCCCGGAAAGATGTAGCGGCCCAAGATTCGTAATATGCGACTTCCCGTTCTGAATCACCCCCGCGCCCTCGCGCAGAAGCCCGTCCACCGTGTTCACGACGTGCGGCTCATTCCCCGGAATCGGGTTCGAAGAAAACACGATCACATCCGACGACTTAATCTTAATATACTTATGCGCGCCGGTCACCATCCGGTTCAAAACCGCATTCATCTCCCCTTGCGACCCCGTACACACGACCGTCACCTTATCGTCCGGAAGCTTAATAATATCTTCCATCTTCATAATCACGTCTTTCGGCACCTTAATCACCCCAGCCCTAAGCGCCACCTCGACGTTATTAATCATCGAAAAGCCCGCAAACGCCACCTTCCGCCCCCGCTTGTGCGCCTCGTTCAAAATCAACTCAATCCGCTTAATCTGCGACGAGAAACAACTGATAATCACCCGCCCGTTCGCGTAATGATCCATCACCCGCCCGATATTCTCCCCGACGTCATATTCCGAATGTGGATGCCGCCCCGGCGAATCGATATTCGTCGACTCGTTCAGCATCAACGTAATCCCCTCTTTTTTCACGATTTCATCAATCCGCTCATAGTCCGTCTGTATCCCTAGCGGTCGCTCTTCGTGCCGCCAGTCGCCCGACAGATAAATCGACCCGTTCGGCGTCCGGACCACAATCGCCGCGTTCCCAGGAATCGAGTGTAAAGTATGAATAAACTCGACCGACAAATGCTCGCTCACCTTAATAATTTCATGTTTCAGCGGGTCAACCGGCTGATAATTTAGCTCCGGCACCTCCGCGAGCTCCGACATCTGCTTCTGAATCATCCCAATCGTGAAACCCGTCGCATAAATCGGCGTCAGCGGGTTAAACTTCGGCAACAGATGCCGGCACGCCCCAATATGATCCAAATGCGCGTGCGTGAAACAAATCGCCTTCACCTTATCCCTGTTGTCCTCTAAGTACTGAATATCCGGGATCATATAGTTCACCCCCGGATAATCCGCCCCCGCAAACAACGACCCCATATCGACCAGAACGATCTCGCCCTTATACTCGATAATGGTCATGTTTTTACCAATCCCGAACTCGCCGACCCCACCCATCGGAATAATCCGCACCGCCTCCGGGTCTGGCCGCGCCGCTTTCAGCTGCGCCTGGGTCACCTGTTGCCCATTATAGCCATTATAACGGCTCTTATTCACCGGAATCCCGATGATATGCTGCGTCGCCTGCGCATTCACATCTTGCGACAGCATCCGCTGATGATGTACCATCTCCCCCTTACGCACCGACACCCCGAGCCCAACTTTTTTCGCCGCAGCCTTCGAAGTTGCCGCCGACCGAGAATTTCCAGCCTTCCCAGCAGCCCCGGAACGCCCTTGAGATGTGCCGGAGCGCCCCGTCGAGCCAAAATTGCCTTTATTTTGCCCCTGTGAGCCTTTTTTCGCCCCTTTAGACGCACCTTTCACGTTAGCCGCCCTACCACGGCTCTCCGATTTCAAGGACCCCTGAGAAGCGCTCTCCGCGCCCCGTTTGGCCGCGCTAGAGCCGTTTTGACGCCCATGTCGCACCAGAGCCGCATCCTTACCGCCCTCGGAAAAATTCGAGTTAAAATTGCGTTTCTGCGCCTCTTCAAATTGTTTTTTGATATCTGGTAAGCGTTCGTCCCGCATTTTCATCAAACGCGCACGCCGCTCTGCTTCGTTATTTTTCATTAATTTTCCTCTATTTAACCCCCTAAAGTTTTATAAGCTACCCCTATTTTACCAAAAAATCCGCTCTTTTTCAACCCATTTTCGCCATTTTTCGCCTCCGGCCCCTGTAAAATCGTCAAAAATCCCCTTTAAAAACAAAAAATACCCCCGGAGCCAATCGGCCCCAGGGGTAAAATCGCTATTGGAAAATCCCGAGCGTCCGCCGCTTCCCCTTGTAGGGTTCATACAGCGTCGCCCGCCGCGCGTTGCGTTCCTGCTGCCGAGCCAGCTCGCGCCGGTGGCGCTGCTCCGAGCGCATCCGCCCGAACCACGCCATCAGCCGCGAAAATCTCGGCCATCTCTGTCTCCTAACCACGTTGCACCTCTCAAAAATGCTTATTTCTGCGGCTCTTCCTCAAACAGCAACCATGCCGGCGCAAAGCCCACATACATCGCCTGCTTGTCCAGGTGAAAACCGCCCACCGGCACCAGCAAATCGCGCAAATCGCGATACCGATCTCGCGCCACAATCGCCGCATTTCGCGACACCACGTAATAGACCATAGGCTGGTCCTTATCACGCGGTCCCGTCGCCAAATTCCGCTCATAGCGCCTATACTGCCGCACCGGCATATTTTCCAGCACTGCCGCCGCCTGTTCCTCGGTGATCTTGGTCGCCGGCTCGCAGAGCATAAAGAAACCATTCAGCCGACCCACCGTCGTCAACTTAACCGGCTTACCGGATCCTCTCCAGGTAATACCCCCCCCCGATACGAGGGTAGAGCGAACCTCTCCGACAGACACGATAATATCGCGCCGCAGCAAGCTCTTCACGTTGCCGCTCAGCTGCAGACCGTCTTCAAGGCTCTTTCGGGTTTTCTTTTCGGACATATTCAGTCACAACCTTTCATCTCGCTAAAAATTCGGATAACTTACGGATTTTCCTTGCTTTACAAGGTACTAATTTCCCCTCCTTCACCTTCTATTATATCACAAAACCCTCAAAAATACAACCCTAATCCACCAAAACCGGCCTCAAACCTAGCAAAAAGTGTTGTAATTTTTACAACACTTACAACACTCCCGACACTTTCACCGAACCACCCCTTTCGCCGCAAATTCCAAACAACCCTACAATTTCTTCAACAATGCCTTGAACTCTTCATCCGACCGCGCCGAAAACGTCACGCTCCGCCCCCGAATCTTCACCATCACCCCATATTCCTCGGCCAGCTTCCCCTCTTCCTTCAAGTATTCATTCGACTTAATCGCCCCCGCCGAACTCTTCGGCTTCGATCCCGCAATATACTGCTCGACCTTCCGCGCCGACCACCCCTCATCAATCATCTTCGGCAAAATCTCCAAAACTTTCTCCCGATCCAGCGAAATCAGCGGCCGCATCGGCCCCTCCATCAGATGATGCTCCTGCATCGCTTTCTTCGCCTCGTCCGGCAGCTTCAAAAGCCGCATCGTATTTACCACGCTCGCCGCGCTCTTCCCAACCCGCTTCCCGATTTCCTCATTCGTCAGGTTGAACTGCTCCTTCAGCTTCGCATACGCCGTCGCGAGCTCAATCGCATTCAAATCTTCGCGCTGCGCGTTCTCAATAATCGAAAGCTCAAGCTTATTCTGCGCATCAAGAGTCCGCACAATCGCTGGAATCGTTGTCTTCCCCGCGAGTTGCGAAGCCCGCCAACGCCGCTCGCCCGCCACAATCTGATATTTTCCACCCTGTTTCACGACCACAATCGGCTGCAAAACCCCATGTTCCTTAATCGAACTTGCCAGCTCCTCAAGTGCCGCCTTATCGAAGTTTTTCCGCGGCTGCCCCTCATCCCGCACAACTTCCGTAATCTCGAGCTCGACCAGCTTGCTCATTTTTTTATCTTCTTTGCGTGTCGGATCAAACTCCTCCGCCACCAAATCCGTCGGAATCAAACTCTCAAACCCCCGCCCCAAGCCTTTCTTTCCTAACGCCATTATTTTCTCGTCCTTTCTTCTACCTCGCGCGCAAATTCCTTATACGCCTTCGCCCCCTTACTAAACTTATCATACGCCCCGACCGGCACGCCGTGACTCGGCGCCTCCGCCACCCGCACATTCCGCGGAATCGTCGTCTGAAAAACCTTATCCTTAAAATATTTTCGCACCTCCGCCAGCACTTCCACCGACAGCGAAGTCCGTTTGTCATACATCGTCGCCACCACCCCAAGCAACTTCAACTGCGGGTTCATTGCCTTCTTCACCATCGCCATACTTTCCAGCAACTGCGCCACTCCTTCGAGCGCATAAAACTCCGTCTGCACCGGCAAAATCAGATAATCCGCCGCAATCATCCCGTTCACCGTCAAAAGCGACAAACTCGGCGGCGAGTCGATAATAATATAATCATAATCTTCCGCCACCGTTGCGAGCGCCTTTTTCAAAACGATGAACTTATTCTTCATCGCCGCCATCTCAACTTCCACGTTCGCAAGCTGCGGCGTCGTCGGCGCAACATCAAAATTCTTAAAACTCGTCTGCTGAATAATATCCGTGAGCGCCATCGCCCCAAGCATCACCTCTGTCATGCTCGCTTCGAGCGCCGTCTTGTCTAGTCCCAACCCCGACGAAGCGTTCCCCTGCGGGTCAAAATCCACCAGCAAAACCCGATTCTTGTCTTTCGCCAGAAAATACGCCAAGTTCACCGACGTCGTCGTTTTGCCCACACCACCCTTTTGGTTCGTAATACAAATCACCTTCGCCATAATTATTACCATTATAGCATAAAACTTACGCTTTCATCGAAAAACCCCGAAACCTAATACAAATAATACACATTACACGCAAACATCCCCGCCAACCACTCTTCCCCCTCCAGCCCCGTCGCCTCGGAAATCGTCGCCAAAATCCGCTCATTGTCCTGCCCATTATTTATCACAACCACCATCCCCTCCCCCAGATTCTTCCCCGCCATAATCTCCTTCACCTGCCGTTTCATCAGCCCATAATCCACCCCCTCGTCCGTCTTCCCCAAATCCTTCGCGATATACGACTGCTCAAACTTCGAAAACAGCAAAATATCATCCAAAAACCGATTGCTGCTCCCGTCCAAAACATACAGCGCCGGCGCCCCCTTCAACTCCTCCACCCTCGACATCAGCTCCGCCTTCTCCGCATAAAGCGTGTCCGGCCGAATCCCCGCCACCGTCGGCACCACCAGCATCACCGCCGCCAAGACCACCATTATTATATTCCGCGCCTTTTCCCGCCAAAACATCCCCGTCAATTTATACAATCCATACGCCACCAGCATAAAACTCATCCCGCAAATCGCCATCACATACCGCAACGTCTGATACGGCGACGCCACCGCCGCAATCAAGAAATAAGTCATCGTCGCCACAAAAATCATTGCAAAACCGCTCCGCGTTTCCGCCGGCACCTCTAGCGACTTCTTCCGCAACAACCCATACACCATCAAAACCATCATCGCAATCAAAATCACCGGCAACAGCCCGTGGAACACAAACTGACTTATCACCCAGAGATAAAGCCCCACATGTATCGCCACCCCCGCCGGATCCGCAAAGTTGCTCAAAACTCCCTGCCCCCGATAGCCAAAGAACATATGCTTAATCGAATACGGCCAAATCACCAGCGACAAAATCCCCGCCAGCGCCAGCGCCCCCGTATACGCCCCGAGCTCCTTCCACCGCTTCTCCCGAATATACCGCACCGCAAAGAAAACATACAACGCCACCAAATAGAACAGATAATAATACTGCGTCAACACTCCCAGAAGCGCCACCGCAGAAATCCCCGCGAGCAGCTTCCAGTTCAGACTTTTACTCTCCAAAAGTTTCAGATGTAGATAAGTCGTCACCGTCACCATCAGCGTCAACAGACAATACATCCGAATATACAGCACCGTGTCCAGCGTCGCCACCGTCAGCCCCGCCATCAGCGTCAAGACTAGCGCCTTCGCCGTCCCGTTCTTCTCCCTCCTAAACAACTTCTCGCTAATCAAAAACACAAAAATCGTCGTCCCCGCCGCCGCCAAAATGTTCAGTCCAATCCCCGGCCACACCGAAAACTCTCCCGCCCCGCCCAGCATCACAAACCCCTCCATAAACACCCGGAGCAACAGATAAAACAGCGGCGGATGGACATCATCTCGCTGGTTATTATAGACCGGCGAAAAATCCCCGCGCTCCTCCTCATCCAGTGCCAAATAATCCTCATAATACGCCCCGTCGTGCCAAGTATCATAAAAATCCGGCGCATCGACAATCTCGACCTGGTCATAATTCGCCAGCCCATACGAATACGCCTCGTCCATATGAATATAAGCCTTATTCAACCCCAAAATCACATAAACTATCGTCTGTAAAGCGATAATCACCCCCAAGAAAACCCACTTCGACCGCTTCAAATCTTTCAAAAACTCTTTCATTAACCCCAGTATACCACAAAAACTCCCCAGACGGGGAGTTTTCCGAAAAAGTAAATTATTTAATCGAAACAATCTCAATCATCGAGTATTTCTGACGATGACCGGTCTCCTTGTGGACACGCTTCTTCGAATGGTAGCGAATCACGCGAATCTTCTCGCCCGCAACTTTCTCGTCCACAACTTTTGCCGAAACCTTCACGCCCTTGACTTCTGGAGTACCGACAGTCACCTTGTCGCCATCAATCACAAGCAAAGCACCAGTTTCGAGCTCTTTGGTTCCTGCCGGAAGGAGGTCCACCCGGAGGGTCTCTTTCTCTTCGACAAGATATTGCTTCCCGCCGATGAGCACAACTGCTTTCTTCATATTGTTCCCTTAAATATTAAATATACTCCCGCCATTATATCAAACTTCCCCGCCCCCGTCAACCCCAAAACGCGCTCCCGCCTCAATCTCGCAATTCGCCAAAAAATGCGGCCCCACCCCGGCCGCATAATTCCCTACTTCCGCCCCTTCGCTTTCTTCGTCGCGCGCTTGACCGCCTTGTGCGTCTTCTGCCAGTAGACAATCCCGGCCACGATCGCAATCACCACGATCACCGCCAAAGCCACTTCCGCCGGACCAGTATTCGGCAACTCAGTCGGCATATCCGGTTCCGATGGCTTCTCCGGCGTCGGGTCAACCGGCGTTGGGTCGTCCGGCTTCTCCTCCGGCTCCTCGCCCTTCACCGCATGCGTCTGTAGAGTATAGACCACCTGACCCGAATAAATATCACACCCCGGCACTACCCCGTTCAGCTGGTTCATCCCGATAAACGTCCCCGTGTCCGTAAACAAATTCTGCGACAAGACCGAGCCGTTCGCCTGCCAGCGGTTATAAATCTTCGCCGACCCCGAAACATAGTGCAGCGTCAAATCTTCCTTCGCCCGCACATAAGCCTCATCCCAAACTGCCTCTGGGTCCGTCGAAGTCGACGTAATTCGCCCAAAAATCTTCCCGACTTCCCCCACCGCCAAGCTCGTCGGGAACGACGACGAAACCCGCGTATTCTGCGCCACCCCGACGTAATTATGTGCCGGGTCATTATAAGTCGTCGAAGCGTCATTATGGAAATAGATAAAAACCTCGTATTCCTTCTCCGCCTCAATCGTCAAATCGCTTGTGTAAGTACCATTAGTCCCCTTCTCGACGATCCGCACGAAATCCCGCTCGTCCCCCACCGCCGCATTATCCGTAATCGAGTTAAACGTCGCCTTCGCGGCCGGCGCATTCATCGTATAGGTCTGCCGCTCCGGCCCCCACGCCATCGCCGCCGGCGCCACCGCCTGCGACAGTATCATCGTAGCCACCGCCGCTCCGACAAACCCAATATTCTTCGGTTTTTTCATCCTTTACTCCTTTATTTTTGTATTTTTCGCGGTTTTTCGCTCTTGCTTATTGACTTTTTTGCTAAAGTGTGCTATAATGTAAAGATAAGGTCTTTTTCGACCATGGCTGCCCGCCCCGCAGCCATTTCTTTATTCTATCCCTGGAAACCGTTCCCTCCCAATAGGCCATCCATGATGTCGCCTAGATTCTGATTTCCGTAGTCCACAGCACCATTACCGCCGTCGCTCGTCGAAGGCGCAACCGGATTACCGGACGCATCCGTCACTCCGCCGAGCTGCGAATCATTCGACACCTGACCGCCTAGTTGATCCGCACTCGCAATACCGCCAGTTTCGCCAGCGCCATTACCGCCGCCCACTTCTCCGGCACCACCAGCTTCAGCACCACCGCCAGCCTGGCCGGCATCACCAGTCTCGGTCGCACCCGCGCCGCCAGCGCCAGCACCATTACCGCCGCCCACTTCTCCGGCACCATTGCCGCCATCTGCCGTCGCCGACGCATTCTGACCGCCAGTAAAGCCATTCAGATTGTTAAGGTCGTTCATCGTATTCTCGAAGTCAGATTGGGAAATATCTCCAGTAATCTCGCTCTTATTCGCCTCTTCCTGCTTTTTCCCGTCTTCTTCATTCTTGACTTCCGTGCTATCAATCATATCCTGCGATTGCCCTGGAGTAATCGTCTCGTTCTCCGTCTTCCCAGCCACATCTTCGCCAGCCGAAGTATTAACATCCTCAGTCTTACCTACCTCACCGTTAAGATCTGGCGAAAGCCCTTCAACCAAACTCTCTGGGTTCTTCTTAATCGGGTCCTCCGGTGTAGGTGTAGGTGTAGGAGTCGGGTCAGGATTCGGGGTTGGGTCTGGATTTGGAGTCGGGTCAGGATTCGGGGTTGGGTCAGGATTTGGTGTCGGGTCAGGATTCGGGGTTGGGTCAGGATTTGGTGTCGGGTCAGGATTCGGGGTTGGGTCTGGGTTCGGAGTCGGGTCTGGGTTCGGAGTCGGGTCAGGATTCGGAGTCGGGTCAGGATTCGGGGTTGGGTCTGGGTTCGGAGTCGGGTCAGGATTTGGAGTCGGGTCTGGGTTCGGAGTCGGGTCAGGATTCGGAGTCGGGTCAGGATTCGGTGTATTCACCTTTTTCGTTGGCGTCGAAACCGTCTTCGGGTTCACCTGACCGCCACATGGCAAGTTATGATCACTCGTCTCCCAGCCAATGATATTTCCATCTTGATCTTTAATCGCCACCTTAATCAATACTTGTTTCTCACCCGAGCGGTGCGTCCAAGACTGGCTAAGCACAATCGTGCTTGGATTGTCATCGCTCGCATCACCATAAGTCTTATTCATATCCCACGTATAGCACGAGTATTCATCATTAAATTCTCGGTAGAACTCAAACTGCGTGTCTTCATCATTCCAAGCAGCTTCCAGCAATTCATATGCTTTCTTTGCCAACTCGCCACCATCTTCTCTATTACTGAAAATGTCGTCCAGTTGCTGACCGGTCGTCCCTGCCGGCAAGCCTAAAGCCTTAATAATCGAGTCATACTCAGCCACCGTTGCCGCCAAGCACTCTGGCTGCATCTGGCAAATCTCTAGCAAAGTATCTCGCGTCGCATCTTCATTTTCATAACAAGCTTCCGAAATATCAAAGCCCCAGTTTACATCCTTGTGTTTTTCACTACTGGCAAAGTACTTAGAGTAATCATACGGCGTACCGTTGACCCATTCCTTCAGTTCCGCGCCAGCATCTTCCTCACCCTGATCTAGCTGAATATTCAACCCAGGAGTTTCCGCCACCATCGCCACGCCAGTATTCACGTTATTATCGTTATTCACCAACGCCTCAGCCTCTTGTTGGCTACACCCCGTCAAACCGCAAATCATTCCCACTGTTAGCACCACAGCCAATGCGCCAGCTTTCAATTGATTCCAGAGCCTTTTCCCACGGTTCTTCAGCTTATTCCCGACCCGCTTCTCAGCCTCGTCGCGTTTTTCAGCGCTCTCAAAAGTCGGCTCCGCCGCTTCCGCGTTCGATTCGCCACTCTTCTTCGCCGCCTGCTCTGCCTCAAATTGCTTCGACCCGAACTCAATCACATTACCATAAACACTTTCATCGAACCCATTGCCACTCTTCGCCTTCATCCGCTCAACAATCGTCGGATCGCCCAGCGCCTTCGCCACCGCTTCGGCCTGCGACAGCAAAACCGCCTCCGCCGTCTGCTTTTCCGGCTCCATCGTATCGACTTCCGCCGCACCTTTCCCGTTCAGGAATTCATTATCTTCATAATCCTTCGCCGCAGTCTCCAGCTCGCCAGTCTCCCCGTTCAGCAGTCCTTCATCCGACACTAACGACGGCAATTCCACCGGCGCCGCCTCCCCCATTATCGCCTGAACCATCTGAATCCGACGCAACAGCGAATTCAAATCATTCCGCGCCTCTTCCTCGCGCCGTTCATGCGCCGCCCGCATTTTCTCGTCGAAGAAATACGACCGCGACATCTGGTTCATCTCCTGGATCACCTGCGCTGCATCCTTCGCCATCGCATCAATCGCCTCCTGCGGCGTCCGCCCCTGGAGAATATTCTTCATTTCATCCTGCGCCAGCTCATACCCCTCATGCTTCCCCTCATTCTTCGCCTTCGCGAGCGCTTCCTGCCGCTCTTCCTCCGCCGGATCCCCCTCCAGCCCCAGCGCTTTCCGATTCGCAATCGTCTGCTGCGAATACGCCGGATTTCCATTCCGGTCCATCGCCGCTTCCAACTCGCTAGCCTCAGCCTCTCCGGCCTCGGTCGCCGCTTCCGCCCCTGCCGGCTGCGCAAACTCCGCCATCACCATCTGACCATCTTCTTGTTCGACATATTCCGGCGCCTTCGCCGCTTCCGGCTCACCCTGCTGCTCAGACTTCCCGCCCTCAATCACAGTCAAGTTCGGCTTCTCGCCACTATCACCACCTTGTCCACCCCCTTCAATCACCGTAAATTGCGGCGCCCCATCTCCGGTCACCAAATGTGCCAGCTCCCCACGCAACTCCGTCAATTTCTGATCATGTCGCGCAATCGCCGCCTTCGCATTCCGAATCCGATTCTCATTCTGCTCACGCTTTTTCGCGCCCTTCTTCTCGCTCGGGTTCTTCCGCTCCAGCGCCGCCAGCATCTCTTGCGCGTTTCTCTTATTATTCTCAAACTGTTTGATCTGATTCTCCAGCTCCGCAATCCGCTTCGCTTTCTCCGGATCGGCCGCCGCTTCAGCTCCCGGCCTCGGCGTCGCATTTAGCGCCTTCTTTCCCAGCTCTTGCTGCGTCGCCTGTAGTTGCTCCGGCGTCCGTCCGCCGCGCGTCTCCGCATCCCCGCTCAAAATATCCCATTTTTCGTTCGTGCTCCCCGTCGGTCTCAAAGTCTCGCCCGCCATTACGCCTCCTTCCCTGTCAAATCAGTATTATTAATCTCCCCCATCACTTGCGCCCCCGCATTCCCCGCCCCCAAGTTTTCAGTCATGTTATTTCCGGCCATGTCGAGATTCGCTCCCGTGCCAGGATTCGCCCCCATATTCGCCGCAGCCGCGTTCAAATTCGCCGTCGCCGTATTCAGCGCATCCATCAAATTCGGCGCCGCTTGCAAAGGCTTCTCCTCCGCAGCTACCGGCTGAGCAGATTGAGCTGGCTGATCTGCTGCTGGCTGTTGCCCCGCCGAAGGCGTCACAGGAGCAACCGGGCTAGAAACTGCTGGCTGAACCGGAGTTTCAACCGGAGCCGAAGCCTGAACTGGCGCCGCAGAAACCGCCCCCATATTCGCCACCCCCTCAACATTCGACTGCCCCGGCACCGCCGAAGTTGTCCCTTGCGTCGGCTGACCCGCACCCGGCATCGGCATCACAACTGGCGTCACAGCCGGAGCCTGAGCTGTAGCCACAGAGGGGGTAGCAGAAGTCGCCCCAGGAGCCGCAGTCGCCCCAGCACTAGCCGAAGCCGCCGGTGCCAACACCGACATCTTCACCGACACTTTAATCTTATCCTTGAAATAATCCGTCCGGAACGCCTCAAACACCTTCCGAATCTCCGGGTCGAAATCCACGCCAGCATCCTTCGAAGCGTTCGCGAAGAAGCTCTCAATCTCCTCATCCGACGCGTCCGCATCCAACATTTTTTCTAGTTCCATCAATTTCGCATCTGGCAAAGCCCGAATCATCGCCTGCTGCATCCGCTCATCCAGCTCCGCCATCAGCTCCCCCTGCAATGTTTCTTTTTGTTTTGCGTCGAGCATGTCACCTCCCTTGTCCGCGATCAGTCGATCGACGAACATCTGCAACACCTTCTCGTCGTTGAGTTTATTTTCTGGCATTTTTAGTACCTTTCTACATGACTTTTCTCTTCTTTCCAGTTTACCACTAACGTTTCCCAACGTCAAACCTTTTATGCCAATTTCTCCTATCTTTTTCAAGCATAAGCATCACCATATTCCGCAGCATCAGCAAAAACCCGAACACATGTTCGGGTTTTAACTCATCTTTATCTTATACCTAAATCCTCTTATACTTGTAATTTCAATTTTTCTACCTTATACTCATTTTCTCCAATTGTTCTTATATTCTTATGCTTGTATTCTCAAGGCAACCCTTAGGCCGCCAAACGTAAACTTTTCAAGCTTAAAATCTTTCGACCGACATGACTTGCTTTCGCGCGTTTCAAAACCTCGTCAAGATCAACATTCGCCTCTGGAGGAGCGACATATTCGCCTTCCTTTTCATTAGACGATTCGAATGCTTCGAAATCATCCCAGTCCCCCTTACCAGCGTGCTTCACTTCGGCCGCTTCCATATCTATAATGTTCGTTTTCCTGAGAGCAGTTTCTCCGCTCTCTACATTGGTATCTCCTTTCGTATTAAAGTTGATTTTTTCACTCATATTTATCCTTTTATTTTACCGGTTTGGTCGTCCAGCTATTTTCCTTTCAACCATAACCATTTTTGTTTATTTTTCGGCTTCGATTTTCATCTCCGCCTTTATCGTCCTCCAGTTCGTCAGATTTTACTTTGTCGAACGATTATGTTGTTTTTATGTTTGTTAGATGTGTTTGTTTATTATCTAACTGTCCTTATGATAGCACACCCGCCTTAAAAAGTCAATACCTTTTATGCTTGTTTTTTGCTAAAATCGCAATTTCGTGCTTCCCCACCCCTGTAAATTACTCCGAAAAAATCCCCAATAATTTTTACAACAATAAGCACTATCGGCTGTAAAATCCCTACAAGCATAACCAAAACTAACAAAAAAGCGCGGAGCGCCTCGCCGAATCAAATCAGCTAAGCACTCCGCATTACTATAAAAAGAGCCCTCAAACGAAACTAAACTATCGCCAAAATCCCCAAACAAACCTTACCAACGATCCGGCAACCGAATCAGATTCGACTGCCTTTCGTCCGGCATCCACTTGACGAGCGCCGCTTCCACGACTTTCGCAAATAAACCAAGAAGACCGCACCAAATCGGTATCCAGAATCCAACGTCCAGGACAACCCTCCCGAAGCGCTCTTCCAGCGCCGTCACCACAAAGACGTCTACGACCAGCAGAACGACCGAAGTCACAGCCACCGTCTTATGCCGCCAGTCGCAACGCTCCGCCTCTGCCCTGCCGAAATGGCGCGCAATCAGACCCAGCATATCGCGGCGCTGTTGGCGCAATGCCTTCCAGGCATAAACCAGAACCAGCAACACGGTCAGGCCGCTAATCAGCCAAAACTCCGGCTTGTACCTCGCTTCCCGCATCGCGTGCACCAACTCCGTCCCCACTAACAACGCCAGCCAGCACATTCCGCCGCACATCGCCGCCTCAATATACCAAGTCGCCTTCATCAGATTTTTCACAGAAATCCCTCCATTTCTCAAATATCAACCAACACGAACGACGAAGATTCCAGCCTAAATAGTTTCGTTTTAACGAGCATGTTGAGCTATTTCCAGGCTACCATTTCAAAAACGCCTTTTCAAAAGCACTTTTTCGAAACATAGTCACCAAAAACAGCCCCTCACCTTACATTATAGCACACCTCACCCAAAAAGTCAAGAGCAGCCGCCAAAAACACTCCAAAAATCCCCATCATAACCCCAATCCCCAGAGCACCACCAACCCCTTTGCTACATCTTCTCGAGCGACAACGTCACGTTTTCCCCGTTTACCTTCGCAATCTCGTCGTAAGCATAGTTCCGCATGCCCTCCGCGGCATCAGAACCACCAGTAGCGCCGTTTCCAACAGACAACTCCTCCGCCAAGACCTCCGTCTTCAACATCTCAACCCACGCCGCAGGCACTTCGCAGCTCACGCTCAGCCGAATCCGATCGTCCACCATCAGCCCCGCCTTCTTGCGCGCGCTCTGCACTGCCCGAATCAACTCCCGGACAAATCCCTCCTCGCGCAGCTCCTCGGTCAGCTCCTTATCCAACCACACACCATCCCCCTCAACCAGACCATCAACAGAAGCCGAACCATCAGCCGCCGCAACTTCCTTCACATTCACCTCGTCACGCACGATTTCCTCGCCCCACTCCGGCAACCGCTCGCCCCCATAAACCAGCCGAGCCAAAGGCTGCCGCACTTTCACTTGGCTCTCCGTCTCCGACTTCCGCATCCGAAGCGCCAGACCATTATTAATCACCTCGCGCACCCGCGCCATCTCGTCCAAAATCTCCTGATCAACATCAATCGTCTCTGGGAAACTCTGCAGATGTACGCTCGCCGCCGGCGTCCAATCTCCGACCATATTCTGCCACAATTCCTCTGCGAGGAACGGCGTGAACGGCGCCATCACCCGAGCCAAATTCGTCAAAACCTTCCACAACGTCCAATACGCCTCTGCTTTATCGCCGTCATCCTCCGACTTCCAGAAGCGACGACGCGAACGCCGGACAAACCAGTTCGAAAGATCATCCACAAACGGCAACACCCCCGCTAGCGCCTTCGGTATATTATATTCTTCCATCCCCTCGATCACTTCCTTCTTCAGCTGATGTAGCCGCGCAATAATCCACCTATCTAGCGGATTTGTCAAATCCTTCCCCCACTTCCCCGGAAGTTCCGGCGACTCCCAGCCATCGACCGCCGCATAAGTCACGAAGAAGTCATAGACATTCCAGATCATCGCTAGTTTCCGCTGCACGTCCGAGACATCCTTATCTGTCAGCGCAAAGTCCTCTCCCGAAAGCACCGGCGACGACAAGAGTAAGAACCGCAGCGCATCCGCCGAATATTGATCCATCAAAACATTCGGATCGGTGTAATTCCCGAGCGATTTCGACATTTTCCGCCCGTCATTCCCCGCCAGCGTCCCTGTCGTAATCACATTTTTATACGCGCAATAATCCCCGCTCTTCTGCACCTCCGGCCCAAACCCGCCGACCTCGGCCAGCGCCGTATTCACCGCATGAACATAATAAAACCACGCCCTGACCTGCCCGACGTATTCGACGATAAAGTCCGCCGGATAATTCCGCTCAAACTTTTCCTTGTTCTCGAACGGATAATGCAGCTGCGCAAATGGCATCGACCCACTCTCAAACCAACAGTCCAGCACTTTTTCAATCCGTTTGAAATGCTCCCCGTCAATATCAAACTCAATCTCATCCACCCATGGCCGGTGATAATCTTCCAACTCGACCCCAGACAAATCACGAAGCTCCGCATACGAACCGACCACTTTCACCGTCCCCTTATCGCCTTTCCAGACCGGCATCGCCGTCGCCCAGAACCGATCGCGCGACAAGTTCCAGTCCGGCGCCTGCTCGATATTCTTCTCGAACCGCCCATGCTTCAAATATGCCGGAAACCAGTTAATCTTATCATTTTTCTCCAGCATCAGCGGCTTCTGCCCCTGAATATCGAAGAACCAGCTCGGGAACGCCCGGTACATAATCCGCTGTTTCGACCGCGGGTTGAACGGATATTCGTGCTGAATATACTCAATCTTCTCAATCGGCCCCGCCGCCTCCAAACACTTCGCGATAAACTTATTCGCCTCCCAAATCTGGATCTGCCCCTCCTCGTTCGGCCGCACCCCCGCCGCCTTCAAACCTTCGTCCGCCCCCAACAAATAACACCCATATTCATCCAAAACATCCACGCACGGTACCTTATTCTCTCGCCCGAGATTATAGTCATCCTCACCATACGCCGGCGCAATATGCACAATCCCCGTCCCGTCCACATCCGACACAAACTCCGCCCCCCAGACCCGGTGTGCATTTTCCTCCGCCGCAGGATAATAATTCTTCTCAAATTTCTTCCAATCGACCAATTTCTTCTCTGGCGACCCCAAGAATAAAGGCTCATACGAAAGCCCTACCAGCTCCACCCCCTTGAACCGCTCGACCTCTTTCCAATCTTCCTGCTTCGCCCCATACCCAACCCCCGTAATAAACTTCCGCCCATCCGGCAGCTCATACGCCGCATATTCCAGCCCCGGGTTCACCGCCAGCGCCATATTCCCCGCCAACGTCCACGGCGTCGTCGTCCACGCCAAGAAATACTCATCCCGATCTTTCAGCTTGAACTTTACATACGCGCTTGGATCCGTCACCGTCTGATACGCATCATTATCCATCGTCACTTCCGACTTCGAGACCGGCGTCGCGAACTTCGTATCATACATCAAAACCTTCGCCCCCTCATAAATCTTCCCCGCCTCATAGAGAGTTTTGAACGCCCACCACACGCTCTCCATAAAGTTCTTATCCATCGTTCGATACGCCCCCTTAAAATCCACCCAGCGCCCAATCCGATCAATCGTCCCTTCCCAAGTCTCCGAATTCGCCACCATACTCTCGCGCGCCTTCACAATATAATCTTCCAGCGACCATTTCGTCCCGATTTCCCGCCGATCCGTAATCCCCAGCTGCTTCTCTACGAAATTCTCCGCCGGCAAACCATGACAATCCCACCCCCATCGCCGCTCGACCCGCTTCCCCCGCATCGTCCAAAACCGCGGCACCGCGTCCTTCACGATTGAGCTAAGCAGCGTCCCGTGATGTGGCATCCCCGTAATAAATGGCGGCCCATCATAAAACACATACGACTCATCAATCGGCCTCTGTTCGACCGACTCCTCAAACGTCTTATTTTTCTTCCACCAATCGACCAGCGCCTTCTCATATTCCACCGCTTTGCGCCGATTTCCCACCTTATACTTCATAAAAACTCCCGCCGTTCCCCGGCCTTAATTGTTATCTCTCCGAGCCTATCGACCAACATCAGTCTTTAGCTCTAAAATCTCAATCTTGCCGTTAGAACCCAAGCGGGCGGTACCATCTAACTTCTCTCTTGTTGCCCATCAACCAGCCTTGAGACTCTCGTCCCATTCCGCCAATCAACGCGCCACAAAGAGCTCTTATTTCATCCTTCACGCAGATTCACGAGCAATTCTACTCAAGCTCCACCCCTTCATGTCCCTAGTCCGCCCCAGTCATGACCGACGCAAACCTAGAACATCAAAACTCTTTCTTTTGCCAGCTCGCGGCCGATTACCGCTCAAACGCTCTGCCTCCATTCTACCACATTTCCCCTCTCTCGCCAACCTTTTCTTTCCATGACGCCGCCCGCCAACAAGCCCTCCCCTACAGGCTAACAAGCTCCCCCTCTCCCGGAAAACGCTTGACTTTTAAGAAAAAGTGTGCTACAATAGAAGTATCGGGGCAAACTTTATCCCCCGACGGTTTTTGCGGCAAATCCAAACTCCAGACCTCTGTCCTTGCACGTCTCGAGCGCCCAAAAATCCACCGCGACGAGCCCGGTCAAGCGCTCCTCGCACTTCAAAAAGGAGAAGTGAATTAGAATGCCAACCCTCAGCACCGCCTGTGCACATACGGCACTCACGACTGACCCGCCCATGCTGCCGAAAATCACCTGTGGTGATGCCTCCTCCGTGGTCTTCGTGATTACCAAAGGCACTACCCTGGCCAGCCTCAAAGCTTCCAAAGCCAAAATGGACAGCGGCGAAATTAAGTCCTGCGAAGGCACCTTCACAGTCAAGTACGCCCTTGGCGAAACCTGCCGCTCACTCAGTAGTGGCAACGTCTGTGAAGTTCGTCTTAGTATCGACATTATTGACGAAACCAGCCGCGGGCTCCAGATTGCCGGCCGAGTCAACAGCGTATCTTACGGTAGAACTGGTGGGCGCTTCCAAAGCGGCACCCACGACCCGCGCAATGAGGCCTGTCGTATATGGGCAACGGAGCTTAACCGCCTTCGCAAAGGGGCACTCGTCAAGATGCTGTATCGCGGCGCCGGCAGCGAAGGCGCCATCACCTATATCAACAATCCTGATGAGATGACCATTTGCTATCCCTACGTTCCCTCCACCCTGCTGGCGACCACCGCCTATACCGCCCCGAAGCGTAGCGCAAATTCTACTCCGATTCGCAGTCATGGCTACGCCGTAACGAATGGGCGCCGTAGCATGCCTCGCAGAATCTAAAACAACTCCTCCGCAACCGTCCCCGTGCAGCCAGCCCGGGGACATTTTTATAGCCAACAAGCCCTTATAACCAATAACTCACTTCATCGAACAGCGGCAACATCGTTCCCCGCCAGCTCGCAAGCACCGCACCATCATCCCCCAGTGCCAAAATCGTCGGGTATTCCACCACATCGTATGCTCGACAGAAACTCTCCCCATCCTTCGTGTCAGGATTCAAATCCTCCACCTCGCGACCGGTTCTCCGCTCAAACTCCGACAACCATTCTTCCACCGCGCGTCCATAATCGCTCTCGCGTCGCCAGACACAGACTACTCTCATTACAAAATCCTCCCGAAGCTCACAAAACCGCAAACCACCCTCATTTTTTTGCCTCCCTTCTCTGTTTCAAAATCCCCTCAAAATCTGCTAACGTCTTAAAATCCAAAAACACGCTCGCAAACCGCACATACGCCACCTCATTCCGCTCCGCCAACACATCAAGCACCGCGTCCCCCACTTGTTGCGATGTAATTTGCTCGTCATTCTCTGCCCGGAGTAATTCCACCACTTGATCAACCACCCCCTCAATCTCCAGCTCGGAGTCCAAAAACTTCCCAACGCTCCGTTTCACCGAAGTAATCAACTTATCTCGATCGAAAATCTCTCGATTTCCGCTCCGCTTCACCACAATCAACTGTGGCAACTCAATCCGCTCATAAGTCGTAAATCTATGACCATCCGGGCTTACGCGCCGTCTCCGAATCGTCGTCCCATCATCAGCCTCGCGACTTTCTAGGACTTTGCTATCGCCGATTTTCGGCAAAACTGTCATTCCTACTCCCGATTCTTACCGCGCAAGCGGTCACGCAGAGTTGGCGGCACATCCAAGTCATCTTCCTGATCATTGTTCGGAATCGAATCCCACATATTCGAACGATTTTCCGCCGTAAAATCCGTCGCTCCCGTATCCTTCATCTGTTCATTGCCGAGCCGAGAATCATTATTAAACCGAGATTCCCCGCCAAACCGCGAATCCGACGACCCGAAACGCGAATCATTAGAAGTCGTAGCCTGTGCACGATCATCGCGCGCCGTCTCAATCCGTCCACCGCTCATATCCGAAGCAGAAGAAGCGCTACCATAAGACGAACCGCCAAAACGATTCACCGGACGATATTCCACGCCCCGATCCTCAGTATCCATCGAAGAAGCCAAGCTTCCGACCGTCGCCGTGCTCATATTGCTTACCGGCTCCATGCTTGCGCGTTCCATATCGAGTTTGCGATAATATTCCGAGTCAAACCCGGTCGCGACCACCGTCACCACCATCTCATCTTCAAGCTCTGGGCGAATCGATGCGCCGAAGATAATATTCGCATCCGGCGAAACTGCCCCAGTAATAATCTCCGCCGCTTCCTGAATCTCACTCATCGCCATATCATAGCCACCAGCCACCGAGAAGAGCACACCGCGCGCACCATCAATTTTCACCTCAATCAAAGGCGATTCAATCGCCTGCTGCGCCGCCAAAGTCGCCCGGTTATCGCCAGACGCCCGACCAATCCCCATCAACGCCGATCCAGCATTCTTCATAATCGCCTTCACATCTGCAAAGTCGAGATTAATCAAAGAATGTTCTGTAATCAACTCCGAAATCCCCTGCACCCCCTGCCGCAAAACATCATCCGCAATCTTAAAAGTCTCGGTCAGCGGCGTCCGCGGGTCAATCGTCTGCAAAAGTCGATCATTCGGAATCGTAATCAAAGCATCTACTCGCTGAGACAAAGCATCAATCGCCTTCTCCGCATTCTCGCGGCGCTTCGCCCCCTCAAAAGTAAACGGCTTTGTTGCTACGCCAACCGTCAAAATATCGCGGCCTTTCGACTCTTCCGCCACAATCGGACCGGCACCAGAACCAGTACCGCCACCCGCACCGAGCGTAATAAATACCATGTCAGCCCCCTCGAGCGACTTTCCAATCGCCTCGCGACCATTCTCCGCCGCCTCGCGGCCCTTCTCCGGGTCACCGCCAGCCCCCAAACCTTTACCAATATGAACCTTCACGTCTGCCGAAGAATGATGCAAAGCCTGTGCATCCGTATTCACCGCGACAAACTCCACACCAGACAAACCGATTTCTTTCATCCGGTCCACCGCAGAACCGCCCGCGCCACCTACACCGACAACCTTAATGCTTGCTGAACTTTCTACCTCTGTTGGCTTAATCTCAGGCATATTTTTCTCCACTTATTGTCTCTCTTTAGTATAACACATCTTCCTTAAGAATGAAGGAGTTTTTTGGGATTTAATTTTAACTAACCGCGATAAGGGCCTTTGTGGGGGGTAAGACTTGGGCTAGCGCCCCGGAGCACCCTCCGCAAAAGTTCTTATTGCGGATTCGTTAGAACTTTCCGAAAAACTTCTTAAGCAGCCCCGGACCCTTATCTGCTGTTTTTTTGCCAGACTTCTTCCGTGATTTTTTCGGCGCTGCCGCTCGCCCCTCATTCTCTGCCGAAGTCAACATCAAACCCACCGCCGCCGAGAACTCCGGCTTCTGAATCTTCTCTACTAGCCCAGACAACCCCGTCGGCGCTCCAATTTTCACCGACATTCCCAGAGTCATCCGCACAAACTTATCAATATCTCGCATCCGCGCGCCGCCGCCAGTCAAGACAATGCCCTCTGGTAGCCGTTGCTCATACCGTGCCTTTTTCAACTCCTTATGCACCAGCTCCAAAATCTCATCCAACCGCGCCTGCACCACTTCATCAATCTGATCTCGCTCAAAATGCAAATCCTTCCCCCGCCAGCGAATCACTACCGACCCCTCGTTTTCCCCGAAACTTCCCGTCGCAAAGCGCCGCTTAATCTCCTCAGCTACCTCTGTATCAATCGCCAACATCACCGCAAGATCATTCGTAATATTATTCGATCCAACCGGCACCACCCCGACATACTGCAAGTCGCTTTCCTCGTAAATTGCAATCCCCGTCGTCGAAGCCCCAATATCTACCACCGCAACCCCGTTTTCCATCTGCCGCTCATTCAAGACCGCTCGCGCCGCCGCCACCACGCTCGGAACAACTCCTTCCGGCGTCACATTCGCCGACTCCGAAGCCTTCCTGAGGTTATCATAAGTCGAAACCAGCGTCGAGACCACGTTCGCCTGCATCTCAATCTTCAGCGCCACCATTCCCAGCGGATCCTTAATCCCCGCCTGACCATCCAAGACATACTGCAACGGCACCACATCTAGAATCTCCTGATTCGCCGGAATCTCCCCCTCTAGCGCCACATCCGTCAACCGCGCCAAATCCTCCTGATTAATCTCATGATTCGCCGTCACCGCCGCGATTTTCCCCTCTGTCCGCGTCGACAAAATCTGCGACCCATTAATCGAAATCGTCGCCGCATTAATCTCATAGCCCCCCATCCGTTCTACTTCCCCCAAGACCTTATCAATCGCTTGCGCCGGCCCCGCCAAATTCACCACCGCCCCTCGACGCATACCGCTATTCGGCACCTCCGCCGAGCCAATCACATTCAAGCGACCATCTTTCATCACGCTCGCCACAACCGCCCGAACCGTACTTGTTCCGATATCGAGCCCTACTGCATAGCGTGAAATTTCATCCATAAGCGTATTATACCACTATCACTCCGGAAGAGTCAACACCTCGCAACCATCTTCCGTCACCAAAATCGTATGCTCGCAGTAACATCCAATCGACCCATCCTTCAATTTCACCGACCAACCGCTCTCTGGATCCACATAATTCGCCGGCTTCCCCAGACACGCCATTGGCTCAATACAAATCGCATCCCCCACCTTCAACTTATACCCCGTCCCCCGGATTCCATAGTTCGGCACCTCTGGCTTCATATGCATCTCGCGCCCAATCCCGTGCCCCACATAATTCTCAATCACCCCCAATTTCCCCTTCCTGAGCACCTTCTCCACCGCATATCCAATATCCCCAATCCGCGCCCCCGGCTCCACCTTATCAATCCCCGCCCAGAGCGCCTGCTCCACCGTTTTAATCATCTGTTTCACAGCTGTAGAGCCCTTCCCTCCGACCAACATCGTGAACCCCGCATCCGTATAATACCCCTGATACAGCAAGTCCATGTCGAACGACACCTTGTCCCCCTCCTCGAAAGCGTAATCCGTCGGAATCCCGTGCACAATCTCATCGTTAATCGAAATACAAATCGCCCCCGGAAAATCCTCCTCAAGATAATCATACGCCACCTTCGCTCCCCGCCGCTCCGTCTCTGACCGCACCCAAGCGTCCACTTCTTTCCCGGTCATCCCCGGTTTCACATATTCCTTCAAATCCCTGAGAATCCCACCCAAAATCTTTCCCCCAGCCCGCATCGCGCTGACTTTTTCCTCTAGATTTTCCGGTTCTTGAACAATTTTTTTACTCATTTACTGCCTTTCTGCCACCCATTGTGTGCCTACTAGGCACACAAATTACATATTTTATCTCTCTACTACTTCACTATCTTCAACAATATCCGTCATTTCCATCCTCTCCGCACCCTCAATTTCGTCCACAACTGCCTTCAATCTCTCATAGACTTCTTCCGGCGTCCCCGTTCCATCAATGTCCCGAATCGCCACACCTTTCGCCTTCAAAATCTCACAAACTGAATAAATATTTTGTTCAACAATCTGAAAGCGTTTCTCAATCGCACCCCTATCAAGATCATCCGCCCTCCCCCGTAATTCCAGGCGCCGCACTAGCTCATCTTTCGGCACATCTATCCGAACAATAAGTTTAATCACAGACGCAATATTCTCCGCGATCCACTCCGCCTGCTCCACATCCCTTGGGAAACCGTCTAGAATTGCGTCTCGACCGCTCCTAACTACTTCCGCCATCTTCTGCGCCATCAACTTCACCGTCAACATATCGTCGACCAACACCCCCTGTTTCATAATTTCGTCAAACTGACCAGTTTCGCGTAAGACTTGCCCTGCCGACAACCATACCCGCCCCGTTTCGTCCGCCAGCATTTTACCCTGCGTGCTCTTCCCCGAGCCCGCTAGCCCCATCAATATAATCATTTGTTCTCCTTCATCTCCATTATACTACAAAAATCCCTCTCATTCTTCCGAAAACCCTCACCCTCTCTTGACTTTTATAACAATCTGTGATACAATAGTAAGATAGACCCTTTCAAAACTCCAAAATAGGGGTTGGCAGATTGAGAAAAGTTTGATATAATACCCAATATATGGCAATCAAAGTAACTAGGAAAGATCAGAACGAGGCGAACGAGAACTTGATTCGCCGCTTCAACCGCAAGGTTCTACAGAGCGGTATCATGCCTCTGAAGAAGTCGCAAATGCGCTTCTCGAAGCCGATTTCTAAACGTGAACGCCGCAGCAAGGCTATCATCCGCGAAATTCGTCGCGCCGAAAAAGCCGAACGCATGCGCCTCGGCCTCAAATAATTATAGCCACCGACTGGTGGCTATAATTATTTCTAAATACCCCACAGACAATGTGTCCGGGCTTTTGCGGCGCCTTCCTCTGGAAGCGCGCCGTACGGGCGTAGGAAATGAACGAAGGAGACAGAAACTAATCTGTCTCCTTCCGAATTGACGCCCGCCCGCGAAATCCATATGGATTTCGCAAAAGCTTCACACCCTCTCCAACCTCAAAATTCTCCCCTCCACGCTCCGAACCCCTCGAAACTCATTCTCCGCCAAAGTAATCCATACATTCACCGTATCCCCGCCCCTAACCTCCAGATGTCCTTCCGGCGCATAAAACTCAATCAGTTTCATCGATTTTCCTGCCTTATCCCACACCATCAGCCGCAAATGTTGCTCATTCGCCCCCAACCTCGCCGCCTCCATCACTCGCACCTCTGGCAACAGAAACACCGGTTCTTGATTCCCCTCCCCATACGGCTCCAATTCCTTTAGCTCCTCAATCAATTCCAGTGAAAAAGCCTCAAAATCCTCCACCGCAAGATCCTCCCGCACCCCCAAGAACCTCTCCTGATTCGACAATCCCAGACCATCATAATACGCGTTCATCGCCCGCCGGAAATCTTCCAACCTCCCCGGCTCCACTTTCACCCCGCACGCCCCCGCGTGGCCACCACCCCCGATAATATACTCCCTGCACGCATCCAGCGCCTCTGCCAGGCTAAACTCCCCAAAACTCCGCCCCGACCCCTTCAAAACTCCATTGACCTCCGACAGAACAAACGCTGGCCGTTTATATTCTTCCGTCAAACGCCCCGCAATAATCCCTAGAACCCCCTCATGCCAATCCCCGCTCTCGACAATTACTGACCCTTCCGCTACGCCCCGTTCCTTGATCTCATCAATCGCCTTCGCTTGCGCCTTCCGTCGCTCATCATTCAGCCCCTCAAGCTCCGCCGCCAAGCTCACCGCTGCCACTTTCCGTTTTTCCATCAAAACCTTCAACGCTCGCTCCGCCGAATCCATCCTCCCCGCCGCATTTAACCTCGGCCCCATCTGATACCCAATCGCCTCCCCGTTCAGCGTCTTCACCCCCGCGCTCCGCATCAATTCCTTTAGCCCCGGCCGCCGCGTCTTCTCTAGGACCATCAACCCATACTTGCACAATCGCCGATTTTCCCCGACCAGCTTCATACTGTCGCAAACCGTCCCGAGCGCCACCAAATCCAGCAGCCATTTTTCCTGACCCTCCGGGATCAGCCCCTCTTTCACCAAGGCCTGCGCCAGCTTAAACGCCACCCCCACCCCTGCTAATTCCTTCAGCTCCGCCGGCACTTCCACATCTTTCCGCTTCGGATTTACCACCGCCACCGCTTTCGGCAACGTCTCCCCGCACTCGTGATGATCCGTCACCACCGTCTCCACTCCGTTCTCCAGCAACTCCGCAATAATCTCATCATTCCGGCTTCCGCAGTCCACTGTCATCACCAGCCTCACTCCAGTCGAAACCGCCTTTTGAACAACTTTTTTACTCATCCCGTAGCCATCAAGAAACCGGTTCGGCAACATAATTTCCACTTCTTTTACCCCCGCCAATGTCAAAGCATCATATAACACCGTGCTCGCCGTCACTCCGTCAACATCATAATCCCCGTAAATCAACACCTTCTCACCTCTGTTAATCGCCACCCGCACCCTCTCGACCGCCTGCGCCATATCTGGCAACAAAAACGGATCCACCGAATCCTCATACCGCGGCTTCAAAAACTCCCGCGAAAAACCTCGCTTCTCTAGCAACTGATCAAATATTTTACTCACCAAACTCCTCCACACACCACGACCCTCCCCAGTCTCAATCAACAGCGCAAAATCTACCCAATCGACTTATCAGATCGATTAATCTTCGACATCTGCTGCGACTTAATCACCATACTCTGCAGCTCTTTCAGCAGCGGGAACTGCTTATTCATCTGATAAATCTTCGTATTCCCCTTCTGCGTCACCAACAAAAACCCTCCCCGTTCCAACCGCTGTAGTTCTCTCTGAATATTCCCCGGGTCTTCCTTAATCAACTTCGAAAGCGCCCTGACATGTGTCTTAAAGTCCGGATATTTCGCAAACACCACCACAATTTTCCGTCTTACCCGCGATGTAATAAAAATATCCAGCATATTTCCTCTCTTTTCTTAACCCAATTATACGCCTTCGTTGTAAAAATTACAAGCCCAAATCCCCTCAAGTCACCCCGATTATCGCCCTGAACAACTTTTTTATCAGAAAATCCATCGTGCTTGTGCTTGCAACTCAAAAAAGATTTGCTATATAATGCGAGCACGGGCGGAAAGTCCCCAGGCAAATTAACTTAGTAGGGTGTGAGGTGGGAAGGAGATGGCTATGTTGAGAGTTCTTCTCTTTGTCGTTTGCCTCATCGAGCGCATTCGCATTAAAATAGCCCCAATCCGCAAGGACTAGGGGCTAAACACAACCTAATCCTATCCTAGCAAGTTTTTACTAAAATGTCTATACTTTTCGTCCGTTTCGCGAAAAAGCCACAAAAATCACCAAAAAACCAAGAAACATCCCCTCTAAACCTACTGTATTTCGCCAAATTCCCGCTCTTTTAGCCGCGCCAAATACAACCGGCCTAACCACCCCACCGGCAGCGCAAACGTCCCGAGAAGCTCCTCTACGCGCCCCCTAAACCCCTGTTTGAACCGATAAACCCCGTTCCCTGCCACCGGTCGCACCCCGTACATATTATACCGCCCCCGCCCCTCCTCGAGCGCCCGCGTAATCGCCCACCATTGAATCGCATACGCTCCATTATACCTCTGTAATTTCCGAATCGTCCCACTATAGAGATACACAATCTCCCGCCCGTCATCTACAAACATTGACGCCGCCAGCGGAATATAGCCCTCTCGCACCCCAGAACTCTCCCCAGAAACCCCAGAATCCCCCTCAAAAACCCCAGAATCCCCCTCAAAAACCCCAGAAGCCCCCTCCAAGTCCTCTTCCCGCACCGCCGAGGCCGGAATCTCCGCCACCACGAACTTCACCTTCTTCCCAAAAGCCTTCTTCATCGACCGATAATACTCAACTTCCGGCTCCTGGAACCCGTGCCGCTCCCCCGATTCCGCTGTGATCCGTTTCAAAATCCCCAGCTCGTCCTCCCCAAGTTCCCTCACTCGCACCCCCTCGCGCTCCGCCTTATGAATCAGTTGTCGATGCGTCGTCCGAAGCTCCATCAAAAGCCCCTCTGGCGTCTTCCCTGTCAGCTCCAATACATACGTCCACTTCGCCTGTTCATATTCCCCCAAATATTTATACCCTAATCTTACCAATTCCCGCTTCACGCCCAGATGATCCGCCCCCTCAACGACCTTATTTTCATTATCCCGCGGCTGGCTCACAATATTCGGCGAAATCTCAATCACCATCCCGCCCTTCCGACGGCAAAACTCCTTCGCCTGCGAAGTCAAAAACCGCAAAATTTCCGCCATATCGCCCCTGTCATAATCCATTAGCCACCCACCAGACACCCGCATAATCTTCTTTCCAAACCGCCATTTTCGCGCCAAAATCAACCCCGCCGCCACGATTTTTCCATCATCATCTCGCACCCCAACCAAATACGCTTCCCGCCCCAAATCGCGATACCTCCGGTACATCTCCACGCTCTGCAAAAAACTCCCGCAAGCAAATTCCAGCCCCGCAAACTCTTCCTCCCTAATCTCCTCAAAAACCATAATTCCATTATACCACATGCTATAATAACACTATGTTTTATGAGGTCATCCCTACCGAAGTCTACCGCGCCGGCGGCGGCGCGCTCACCTATTCTTCCGACCAACCCCTAAAACCCGGACATATCGTCCTCATCCCCCTCGGCAAACGCGTCATCACCGGCATCATCTCAAAAAAAGTCCCCAAAGTCGGCTTCCCGACCAAACCCATCGCCAAACTCCTCCACCCCTATCCTATCCCTAGCCACCTCCTCAAATCCATCTCTTGGCTCTCAAAATACTACCTCTCTCCCCTTCCCGCTTGCGCTAATCTCATGATCCCTGCCGGCCTCGCCGCCAAAACCGTTCAAAACAACACCGTCAAAACCATAGCCAAATCCTCCCTAACCGCCGTAAACCCCGAAATCAGCGCGACTACCCCCGAACCTTCCTCTTACCCGACTTCCCAAAAATCCACCCAAAATCCCGAAATTCCTCCAATTCCGCTCAACAAAGCCCAGCAAAATGCCCTCCAGAGCCTCCAGAAAGCCCCAGGAGCCACTCGTTTGCTCCGAGGCGTTACCGGTAGCGGTAAAACCAATATCTACCTCAAAATGGCCGAAAACGCCCTCAAAGCGCAAAAATCCACCATCCTCCTCGTCCCGGAAATCGCCCTCACCAGCCAACTCGTCAAAATCTTCGAACAAACCTTCCGTGGCCGCGTTGTCCTCATCCACTCAAATCAAACCCTCGTCGAGCGCCGCCAAACCTGGCTCAACATCTTAAATACTACATTTGGCACCCAAGAGCCCCTCATCATCATCGGCCCCCGCTCCGCCCTCCTCACCCCTGTTCATAACCTCGGTCTCATAATTATCGACGAAGCCCACGAATCCGCCTACTACCAGGAAAACACCCCCCGTTACTCCGCCCTCCGCCTCGCTAGCTTCATCGCCAGCCAATTACAAGCACAAGCCTCATCCACTGCCCAAAAGGCCACCCCGAGAAAAAACACCCCAAACCCCACAGCCTTACAACCCGTCTGCATCCTCGGCTCCGCCACCCCTAATCTCGTCGACTATCACCTTGCCAAAATCCACAATTCCCTCACCGAACTCTCCGAAAAAGCCAAATCGACCGCCATTGACCCCGAAATCTCCCTTGTCGATCTCAAAGACCGTGCCAATTTCACCAAAAATCGCTATTTTTCCGACCTTCTCTTGACAAAAATACAGAATAATATTCAAGATGAACATCAAACCCTTATTTTCCATAATCGTCGTGGTTCTGCCCCTATGACCATTTGCGAGGATTGCGGCTGGCAGGCCCTTTGTCCAAATTGTTACCTCCCCCTCACTCTCCACGCCGACGACTATACTTTGAGTTGCCACCTCTGCGGTCACTCGGAAAAGGTGCCTACGAGCTGCCCAGAATGCCATCACGCCGGCGTAATTCACAAGGGCTTTGGCACCAAGCTCCTCGAATCCGAGCTTTCTAGGCTCTTCCCAGAGGCCAAAATCGCCCGTTTTGACGGGGATAATAAAAAATCTGAAGACCTCTCCACCCTCTATGATGACGTCAAAACCGGCAATATTGACATCCTCATCGGCACCCAAACCCTCGCCCGCGGGCTCGATCTGCCTCATCTCGCCACCGTCGGCATCGTTCAAGCCGATGCCGGCCTCGCCCTCCCCGATTTCTCCGCCGAAGAGCGCACGTTCGAGCTCCTCACTCAAGTCATCGGCCGCGTCGGCCGCGGCCACCTCGACACCGCCTCTGTTATCGTCCAGACCTATCAGCCAAATCACCCCGTCCTCCAAACTGCCTTAAAGGCCGATTTCCCAAAATTCGCCGAATATCTAACCAAAAACCGCCAAAAATCCCACCTTCCGCCTTTCGCCCACCTCGCCCGCCTCTCCGTCACCTACAAAACCGAAAAAACCACCCTCGCCAAAATCCAAACCGCCTATACCCACCTTCAATCTCTCAAAAATCTCGAAGTTTCCCCTCCCGCACCCGCCTTTCATGAGCGCGGCGCTCGCGGCTTCACCTGGCAACTCATCCTCAAATCCCCCTCGCGAAAATCCCTCGTCGACGCCCTCCTCCCCTTCACCGAGCAGTCGCAATTCTCCATCGTCCTTGACCCCCCATCGCTGCTATAGTATAATATATACCAATGAAAGACATTATCACCACTCCTGACCCGCGTCTCCGCGCCAAATCCGCCAAAGTTCGCGAAATCACCCCCGAAACCCAAGAAATCATTAGCAACATGGTCGCAAAATCCCTCGAATGGGAAAAACAGCACCCCTACGAACTTTCTGCCGCCATGGCCGCCCCGCAACTCGGCATCAACCAGCGCATTATCATTATCCGCGACGACCTCGATGACAAAACCAATAACCATTTTACTGCTCTCATCAATCCTGAGGTCATCCGCACCGAAGGCAAGATCGAAACCGATTTCGAAGGTTGTCTCTCTGTGCCGGAAATTTACGGCAAAGTTGGTCGTCCCCGCAAGGTCAAAGTTAAAGCCCTTCTCGAAGACGGCAACGAAGTCCGTCTGAAGGCCGAAGGTTTTCTCGCCCGCACCCTTCTTCACGAAATTGACCACCTCGACGGCATCCTCTTCATCGACCACATCCGCGACCAGAAAGACGCTTTCTACCGCATGAACGACAAAGGCGACCTCAATCCCGTCCAAGATTACGACTCCGAAATCGCGAACAACCCTAACCTCTTCCCTGAAGAAGCCTAAAATGCCCGAAAAAACCCCGACCGTCTCCACGAACCTTCCGAAAGTCATCTTTTTTGGTAACGGCCCTCTCGCCGACTTCGCAAAAACCGTCCTCGCCGAGAAAACCAACATCATTTTTCATGCCCGCACCCGCGAAGATCTCGCCGAAGTCGCCCGGCTGAAACGCGAAAATCCCGACGCCTATGGCATTCTCGCCTCTTTCGGCGTCATGATTAAACCCGACCTCCTTGAACTTTTCGAGCCCGAAGGCATTCTGAACCTCCACCCCTCCCTTCTACCGAGATACCGCGGTGCCTCCCCTATCGAATCCGCCATCCTTGCCGGCGACAAAGATTTTAGCTTCTCTATCATGAAGCTCGTAAGGGCCATGGACGCTGGCCCTGTCTATCACCAAGCTACTCTCGAAAATCTTCCCCTCGATAAGACCGCCATTTATCAAGCCCTCGCCGAAACTGGCACAACTTGGCTTGTCGACAACCTTTCTAACATCCGCACCAGCCAGCCCGACGGCGCCCCAGTCCTCGGCCTCGAACCAACTCCCCAAGACGACACGAAAGCCACCTTCTGCGGCAAACTCGACAAGTCCATGTCCTTCCTCCAGCCTAATAAATACACCGCCCCCGAACTCCTCCGCCAAATCGTCGCTTATCAAGGCTTCCCGAAACCAAAATACGAATTCTTCGGCAAAACCTGCATCATCCTGAAAGCTCGCGTCCTCCGCGTCACCGACATCCTATGCGAAGCTGCCGGCCTCGACGGCAAAGCCTCTTCCCCACTCATGATCAAATGCGCCGATCGCAACTTCATCGTCGTCGAACAGCTCCAGCCCGAAGGCAAAAAGCCCATGGACGCCATCTCTTTCATGAACGGCTACGGCGGCAAAAATAGCGGCAAGAATAACGCCAAAAAACACTAACCCGCCCCCACGCCGCCTCACCCCAGCCTACAAAAATCACCAAACCCTCTTCCCTTTTTCAAAAATCTATGCTACAATATACATATCTGGGCGGTTAGCTCAGTTGGCTAGAGCGCGTCTTTGACGTAGACGAGGTCAGAGGTTCGACTCCTCTATCGCCCACCAGATAGAAATAAGCACCCCAGAAGGGTGATTATTTTTTGCTCACAGAAAACCCCTGAATATTTCTTCTCGTCGCAAAATCGCCCAAACCCTCCCCAATCCATTCCTCTTGTGCTATAATTATATACAAGAAACGCCCGGCAAGAGCCAGAGTAGCTACCGCCAGCGTCAAACAGGAGGAAATATGTGGATTGATGATAATTTTATGAACGAAGTTGGTCTCGCCAACATGCCCGAAGACGAAAAACGCGCCTTTATGGCTCATGCCGAGGAAGAACTTGAAGTTCGCGTCGGCCAGAGCATCGGCGCCGAACTCTCCGACGCCCAGATGGACGAGTTCGAACAAATCACCGACGACGATACCGCTACAGCTTGGCTTGAACAAAACGCCCCCAACTTCCGCGAAACTGTCACCCGCGTGTTCCAAGCCTTCAAGCGCGAACTCCAAGGCGAGCGCCAGCAAATCATAGGCTAAAAGTTCCCGCTTTCCGATAAAACTCCCGTCGCCAATACCCAGCCCAAAAGCCCACAGAAAAGTTGCCACGAACACGATGGCAACTTTTTTATAAAATCGTTCTGATAATCCTAGCGACGGCTCTTGCGGAAGACTAGATAAACCGCAAACCCAGCGACTGCACCGAACGCAACCAAACCAGTCACCAAGTAATCAGCCCGAGAAAGATTCAAATCTTTAAAAATCGAACCGGTCCCCGGAGTCTCAACCTTCGGCATATATTCGAACCAATATTCGTTCACCGAAACAACTTCACCCTTGCTATTCGTCGCCGTGAAATACGCAACATATTTACCAGGCTTCGCATTGTAATCCGACATCGGCAGAGTAATCGTCAGTTTACCGTCCTTGAACGCATCTTTCGTCGTCAAAAGCGGAGTTTCCTTACCATCTTTGTCAACGAAAACCGGATTCTTATCGGCGTCATAGACCTGAACACTCACCTGCTCGACGTCATCGCTCACAATCACGTCAACGATCGGGTCGTTGTTTTCGTCAACTTTGCCACAAGTTGGACCTTCACAAGGCTCATCCGGATTCACCGGTGGCTTAACTGGATTGTCTTCCGTGCCACCGCCCGGGATGTTCATCGCACGGAAGGTGAAACTCACACCATCCGGATACAACTCACCATCCAAACCGCGGGCTTCCGTCTTTGCACTACAAGTCACGTCGCCCAAACCTTCAGCGATCGTAAATTGCTCATTCGCAACACCAGTCGGCTCTGTCAAGTTAGCATTCCTTGTCTCTTCGAAGACCTGTTCGCCGCTTGCATTTTTACAAGTCATGGTCGTAGTCATCGAACGGATTTTATTATAGCTCACCGAAACCGTCGTAGTTCGGCCAGTCAAAACCGCACCATCCGTCGGAGCGATAATCTTAGCGCTTCCCTCTTCGGCAGTCACCGTCACGCTAATATTCAAGTCCTGAGCCGCAGCCCCTGGAGCAGGCAAACTATAGGCTATCGCAGTCATCGCAAACACAAGCGCCAGACCAACAAAGCCCAAAAGTTGTTTTTTCTTTCCTTTCATACACACTCTTTCTTTTATATTTTTGTTTGAATTCGCCAGAGCTGTCGTCTCGCAGAATACCACTCGCAATGGTATTACGACGGCTCGTTATCTTGTCCTTAGACTAGACAAGTGTCCGAGCTTTGCGCTCTTTGCGCTTTCTGATTATGATTATAATCCAGACGATAATAATAGTCAACAACAAAATCAGTAAAATCAGCACGAAAACCGGCATAATTACAACAATATGCTTCTCAACTTTCTCTTCCCCTGCTGCGCTAATCTTAAACTCTGCCTGGAAGATCCCCATGAACGGCGTTTCTTCCCAGTCTGTCGCAATATGGTACTCCGTGCCTGGATAAGCCGCAGTAGTCTTATCGCCACTCGTGTACATTTCCTTGCCGAACAGAGTTCGTGCCGTATAGGAATATTTCACCACGAAATCAGTGTTACCAACATTCCTTACGGTTGCGCCCGAATGCATCGGACCGCTAAACGCAAACCGTGTAAAATCAATATCTGTAATCTCCGCCGCTTCATTACTGTCGCCCGAAGAACGCCCAGTAATCACTGCGCCAGCGCGACCAACGGTCTCAATTCCGCCCTTAAACTCGGAATCATTCATAATCTGCGCCCAAATCACCGCATACTGCGAACCGCCCGGAATATCCGTCGGAATCGCCACACGGTACGGAATCACCCGCGACTCGCCCGGCTGAAGAGCAAACTCCGCCTCCGCCACATACTCACCGTTCGCGTTCTGAACCGTAATCCAGCGCGAAATCTGCGTATAAGCCGTTGATTTCTCTTCATCGAAAGTCAACTCATTATTCTCGCCAGAAACCACATACGGCGTAATATAAACCCGGAATCGGAACCCTTCCGTCCCAGTATTCGTAACCTTAATCGCGCAGCCTTCATCAGTCTTCGGACAATTCGTTGCATGCCCCTCCAAAGTCTCTCCCGCGACCAGCGTCAAACGCACACCACTCGGCGACATCTGCAAGGAGTTCGGAGAATCATTCTGTTCCCCTTCCGCCCAAACCGGCGCAACCGGCATCACTGCTCCCGCCACTACCCCCAGCAGGACCAAAATGCTTGCAATAAACTTCTTCATTTTTAAGCTTCCTTTCTCCTACTCCGCACGCGACTCACAATCCAGAAAATCACGCAGAAAATTAACAATAATACAATAAACAAGAACCAAATCGGGCACAAGAAGACAAGTTTCTCCGTCACGCTCACCTCATCAAAAATCTTCACCGTCTGCTTCACCCGGAAAATCCCCAAATGCGGAGCACCATCCCAAGACAATTCATTATAGCGCTTCGTCTCCGGCAAAATCGTCAGCTCAACCGGATTTTCCTCATTCGTATAAACTTCCTCATCACCAAACAGTGGGAAGACTTGCAGAACATAAGTCGCCTTCGCATGAATATTACCGCTATTATTCACGACTGAACTTACAGTAATCGGAGGATTAAAGATAAAGCCAGGAACCTTGTTGTCCGTAATGGACGCAGTCTTGCGCGTAGTACCGTCGATGCTAGCAAGCACCCGGAATCCAATCTGCTGAATCACCTTGAAGGCCGACCCTTCCGTTTGTTCGCCATCATCAGTCAGCATCTTCACATTAATCAAAGCATACTGACCGCCAGCCGCCACATCGCGTGGCACCCGAATTGTATATTCAATCTCAACTTCACTATCAGGCTCAATAGTCCCCGACGGCTTATCGACCGTAATCCACTTCGAAAGTTGCGTATAATCACTCTCTGTCTGAGAGTCTATACTATAGTTCTCGTCCACAATCGAATATGGTGCAAAATCTACCTCATAACGAAACTCTTTCGAGCCAGTATTCTGAGCCTTGAACTTTCCAGTATAAGTCTCGCCCGGCTTCAAACTTTTTTCAATCTCATTAAAACTCGGTGTCACTTGTAAACGATAATCCGGAATATCCACCGCTGATGCTATCGACACAAAACTTCCTGACGCCACTACTGACGCTACCATCGCTAGAAGCGCTACCAATGCCTTCCTAACAAAATGATTGCTTTTCATTAACCTCCTTAGTTCTTAACTTATTTTAGCGCAAAAATCCGAATATAACAAGTCCAAAACTCCGTGTTTTTATCAACCCAATCTGCAACCAAAAACCGCCCCTGAAGGGGCGGTAAAAATCCGAAAACTTTTATTAGCTGTTGGTGGTAGCAGTGATGACGACATCATCAGAGTAAGTGCCAGCGGCAATGCTAGAATCAACCACGACACCGAAGGTGAGATCAATTTTATCGCCATCGGTCACGCTAGCGTCAGAAGCACGAGAAGCGATCGTCTGAGTACCGGTCTCAATTGCGCGATAAGCCTGAGCCGCAGCAGAAACGGTCACACCTTCAGTCGAAGTCGCAGTCTTGAAGCCCCAACCCTTAGTACCCTTGGTCAAAGCGTTAGAAGCTGGGATGCCATTGTCAGCATCAGCGCCGTCGGTCGTCAAAGCGGTAACAGCATCAGCGTCCTTAATCGTCACATTGTAACCATTAGTGTTGTTGGTTTGAATAGTAAGAACCGTCGAGCCAGTAGCAGCTTCCTGGTTAGCCGTGACATTCTCAATCTTCACGGTGTCATCAGTAGCATCGGCCGTAACCGAAATAGCTTCGCCAATGATAGCCTGCGCCGTGACAGTTGTGCTATCAGAGACAATCGTAGCATAGGAGCTGAGTGGCAAAGCAGCAACGCCAAGACCAGCAACAACGCCCAAAGCAGCAATAGTTTTAGTCATTTTTGACATAATTTTTCCTTTTCAATATTTATTTTATGACCTTTGTGATTCTTATTATACACAACCACTTTCCGCATGTCAACAACTTTTTTCAAGATTTTTTACAAAAAACATCACCCAACTCGCCAAAAAGCCGCCCACCTCGGGCGGCTTTTCCGAACCCCTCAAACTGGGAGCTTTCCTACTTCCCCTCCAACACCTCCACCCCCGGCATTTCCCCGCCCGCGAGAAGTTCCAGCGCTGCACCGCCACCCGTAGAAATCAGCGAATAAGTCAACGACGGGTCTTCCATATATAAACCTTCAACAAACCCCGACGTATCCCCGCCGAGAATAATCGAAGTTTCGTCATCCCGTTCGCCTAGAATCTTCGCTAAGATAGTCGACGATGTCGCATAAGCCGGATCCTCCGCCTTCCCGAGCAGCCCGTTCCAAATCACCGTCTTCGCCCCGCTCACCATCCCCGCCATCTTCGCCGTAGCGATCGGCCCAATGTCTAGCCGCGTCCCCTCGCCGTCCGTGTCAAAATCCTCCGCAACGTAAATCTGCGCATGGTCCGATTCATACCCATCCGCCGCAATCTTCCCTCCAATAATAATCCTATCCGCGACCGGCAAGAACCGGTCAATCAGAGGCTGTTTGTCCGCCACCTTCGCTCCTCCAATCACCGCCACTAGCGGCCGCTCCGGCTCAGCTAAAGCCCCCCTGAGCATCGTCACTTCCTGCTCTAGCAACAACCCCGCCACTGCCGGCAACAACTTCGCCACCGCCACCGTCGAAGCATGCGCCCGGTGCGTCACCGCGAACCCGTCCTGGACGAACAGCGTCGCTCCCGTCGCCTCAACAATCTCCTTCGCCAGTTCCTCTGAACCTTCTTTCTCGCGCTTATCAAACCTCAAATTCTCCAGCAACAAAATCCCCCGCTCCGGCAACTCATCTACCGCCTCCTTAACGAGAGGCCCGGTCGCCTCATCAACAAAATTCACCACTGACCCAGGCAGCAATCCCGCCAAAGTCTCCGCCACCACCCTAAGCGACAACTTCTCATCCTTCCCCTCCGGCCGCCCCATATGCGACATCAAGATCAACTTCTTCGCCCCATTCTCCAGCAAAGACCGCAGCGTCGGCAGCCCCTCCCGAATCCGAAAGTCGCTCGCAACCGCCATTTTCCCCTCATCCGTCACCGTGAGCGGTACATTATAATCCGTCCGCACCAAAACTACTTGATCCTTCACATCCACATCCCGCACCGTCTTTTTCTCGAACATCTTTCCTCCTTGTTATCTATAATTATACCACACGCATAAAACGAGACGCCTATAAAGATAGGGCGCCTCGTAAGTTTTCGTGCAAACTCAAAAGACTCTAGACGTATCGCACCTTAATCGTATCAGTTCCGCGTTTATCTTTATCGCCAGAGACCAACACGACTTTCAGTTCTTCCTTGCCATCTTTTAGCTGCAAATAGCCAGAATCCTTCAATTCTTTCGCCAAGTCGAGACCATAAGTCTCCGAATACGGTCGCACAAACGCCGAGTTCGCATACATCAAACCGAGTTGGTTCGCCACACGCTGGTTCGGAGTCACCGAAATAATCGGCAAATTCGGCCGTTGCGCCGCCATCGCCCGCGCAGTCGCACCGCTCGCTGTCTGGCAAAGAATCAAATCTGCATCAATATTCTCCGCCAAGCGTGCCGCCGCCGCCGACAAAGCATCGTAGGTATGGTTATCAGTTTCCGGATCACGCGGCAAAGGCAACATCATCGAATGATTCTGTGTATAAAGAATCACCTTCCGCATCGCTTTCACAGTTTCGATTGGATACTTACCCATCGCAGTTTCGTCCGAAAGCATCACGACATCCGCACCCTGAATCACGGCATTCGCCACATCGCTCACTTCGGCGCGAGTCGGCTCCGGATTGTCCACCATCGACCCCATCGTTTGTGTCGCCACGATCGAAACCTTACCGTATTTACGGCAAAGCGCAACCAATTTCCTCTGGACAATCGGCACAATCTCTGCGCCCGCTTCGACCGCCATATCGCCACGCGCGACCATAATCGCGTCCGACTCTTTCACAATCTCTTCCAAAGTCTCGTCGCTCTCAACCGCTTTCTTCGTCTCGATTTTGCCGACAATCTTCGCCGTCGAGCCCCGTTCCTGAAGCAGTTTGCGAAGCATCCGCACATCATCCGCACATTGGATAAACGACAACGAAACATAGTCAAAATCACGCGTCGCGCCCCAATCAATATCCGCCAAGTCCTTTGGCGTCAAAATATCACCGCCAAAGTCTGTATCCGGCAAGTTCAGCCCTTTATTACTCATCACGACGCCGTCGTTCTCGACCACGACCTTAATCGCCGTGTCCGACACGATCTCTGCTACGTGCGTCCGAATTTTACCATCAAAGATATAAATCGGCTCATCAATTTTCACTTTCTCTGCCAAGTTGTATTGCACTGGCAAAATGTTATCCCCTGCGTGTTCTTTGACGGCATGATCAAGAATCAGCTCGTCACCTTTTTTCACTTCATAGTAATTATCTTTAATCACCCCAACCCGAATCTTCGGCCCCTGCAAATCCTGGAGAATCGCAATCGACTTCCCCTTCGCTTCTGCAGCCTTGCGAATCCACGCAATATGCTTGTCGCGCGTCTCGCTATCGCCGTGCGAGAAGTTCAAACGGCAACCGTTCACTCCCGCATCAATAAGTTCGTTAATTTGTTCTTCGCTCGATACGGCCGGGCCGATCGTAGCCAGGATTTTTGTTCGTTTAAATACTTTACTCATTCTTTCATTTTATCACTTTTCCCCGCCCCTGCCAACCGCCCTCTCGCGCCAACCCGCATCGTTTCCTCGCACTTTTCCTAAATCATCTGCCGTGCTATAATATCTACAATATGGTTATGCTCGGCAACAAATCATCCCGCCGGGGCTCTTCCCGCTCCGACCGTCTTTCCTCCTCAATTTCGCATACCGTCGCCACTCGCCGTCAACGCCCCGCCGCAAAAGTCCGCCTCACCGACCGCCCCGAGCTTCTCAAAAACCCCAAAGCCCGCAAAACTTCCGCAGCTTCCAAAAAAACCGCCAAAACTCGCAAAAAGTCCAACCGCCTCCGTCTCGAGCCGAAAAAACTCTCCACCCCCGAATATTCCCTCCTCGGCATCCTCGCCACCAGTTGTGCTTGTATCATCGCCACATTTATTACCGCCGCCAACTTCGACCCCGCCCGCGACGCCATGACCGCCATGGCCAGCCTCGCCGACGATTATTATATTGAGTTCCTCTACCCTCGCACCCTCGGCACCCAAATCAACGACCCTGCCCCCATTCTCTCAAAATACACCGAAGCTGGCCTCCCCTCCGTCCGCCTCAGTCATCTTCTCGTTTACAACGACGGTTCCCACGCTTCCTACGCCAACTACTTCAACAACAAATACTACAAATGCGACACCGGCCACTCCTACTTCAGCTTCTACCCCGTCGCCCCATACGGCCCCCGCGACTATACCGTCGAATATTCCCCCGATTGCGAAGAAGTGTTATAATAACACTATATAATATATAGGGAGCAATCATGGTTATTTTGCTAATCATCTTACTAATTATTTTACTTATCATCATCCCCGGGATCCGCATCATCAATCAATACGAACGCGGTGTTGTTCTCCGTCTCGGCAAATACTCCCGCACTTTAACCCCCGGTTTCCGCATTATTATCCCCTACATCGACAAAATGCTCAAAGTCGACATCCGCACTACCCCGATGGACATTCCGAAACAAGAAGTCATCACCCGCGACAACGTCACCGTTAATGTCGACGCCGTCGTCTACGCTCGCGTCATCGATGCCCAAAAAGCTGTCCTCGAAACCACGAACTACAGTTACGCAACCAGCACCTTCGCCCAAACTGCCCTCCGCGACATCACCGGCAACTTCGACCTCGATGAAATCTTGAGCAAACGCGACGAAATCTCCGCCCAAATCCGCGAAATCGTTGATGCACAAACCGACAAATGGGGTATCGACATTGAAAGTGTCCGTCTTCAAAATATCGAACTTCCCGCCGACATGAAACGCGCCATGGCGAAACAAGCCGAAGCCGAGCGTGAACGCCGTGCCGCTATTATCTCCGCTGAAGGTGAAAAATCCGCCGCTGCCGCCGTCGCTGAAGCCGCTCATCTCCTCGCCCAAACCCCAGGCGGCATCAACATCCGCACTCTCCAAACTCTTGAAAAAATCAGCGCCGACCCCTCCCAGAAAACCGTCATCCTCCTCCCCACCGACCTCACCGACAAAGTTTCCGCCCATTTCCGCAACTAACCCCCAACAATCGCCACCGGTATATCTCTTATTATCAATTATCGTCAATCACAAAGCATGACTAATTATAAATTCGCATTCCATGTCAAAAAATGACGATTACAAGAAAGGTTATCAGAATGGAAGAAGCGGTTTCTACCGCGGTTCCGGCAACTCTGATTACATGAGAGGCTATTGCCAGGGCAAGTGGGAATATGATTATTGGGACAGGACAAGGTCGTACTCTATTTTGCGCGACGAGCCTAACAAACCATCCTCTGACCAACCCTACGACCCATTAGCATACAAACCCTCAACCTTAGCCGCCATGGTCGGCGGACCAATCAGTCTAGTAGTTATAGGCTGGTGTTTCGTCGGGCTCATTTTATTCTTTTTCTGGATCGGCGGCCAGAGTGGTAGCTGGTGGTTCCCGTGGATTTGGCGAATCGCGTTCTGGGGCGGAATAGGTTTTATAATCATCATGAGCATCGTGGGCATAATCTGGGCAATTGCCGAACAAAAGAAAAAATAGCTAAAAGCTTTTCTACGCAAAAAATATCTCCGCCAAACAGAGATATTCTACACAAAAACACCCCGCCTGGGGTGCTTTTGCTTTAACTTCAACAACCTAAATGGTGAGCCGGGAGAGGCTCGAACTCTCGACACCGGGCTTAAAAGGCCCGTGCTCTAACCAACTGAGCTACCGGCCCATATCGGTTGCTAACTGTAAATCTTGGTGATCTCTGCGGGAGTCGAACCCGCGTTGACGGGATGAAAACCCGTTGTACTAACCGTTATACTAAGAGACCGTATACCTACATTCTACCAAAAACCACCTCATTCGTCAACCTCAAAATCGCTATAACTCAAAAATAACCCTTCAAATCCCCAAAACCGACGAAAACTACTTCAGCAACCCCCAATACCCCCTCCAGCAATTCACCCGAAATTTCAACGGTTTCTGCCTCAAGAACCGATTTCGATACCACTTCGGGAAAAGCTTCTTCAGCATTGCTCGCGTCTGTTCCTGCCCTGCCTTCCCCTCTGGATGACCATGAAAATCCTTCGCCGAATCAATCAACAAATTCCAGACGAAGAAATATTCCAATTCATCGCGATATTTCTCCAGCTCCCCCGCCTCATCGAACTTTCCATACAAAATCCCCAGCGCTTTAAAAATATCCAGCGACCGCGGATTCCACCCTCCCTGGTGTAACACCGAGCCCTCACGCTGTCGATAGACATACAACGGCTCCTCGACAAACGCAATCTTCTCCGTATACAACACCACCGCCGACAAAATCGCCATATCCTCATGAATCATCCCCTCCGGAAACTCAAGATGCCACGTCCAAAACTCTCGCCGATACAAATTCTGAAACGGTGCCAAGCCATACCGCACATACCGGCTCTGCCACCCCTCTTTCGACGTATCAACCGCCGTCAAAATATCCTCATGCCCGTCCTCATAAACCCGCCGCACTGCCATCACGGCCGCATCCGCACCGCTCTCCTCCGCCACCGTAACCAATTTCCGCATCGCCCCCGGCACAATATAATCATCCGAATCAATAAACCACAGGTATTCCCCGCTCGCCTGCTCGACCCCGAAGTTTCTTACCGCCGCCGCGCCCCACTTCTCGCACCGATAAACCCGAACCACCCCTGGATTTTCCCTAGCATACTTCTCGCAAATCTCATAAGACTTATCCGTCGAGTTATTGTCGACCAAAATCACCTCAAAATCCCGATAATCCTGCCCCAAAATCGAATCCAAACACTCCCCCAAATATTTCTCAACATTATAAACCGGAATCACAACCGAAACTTTTGGATTTTTTACCTTCTCACTCATTCTTATCCTCATTATACCATGCTCATATGCTATAATAATATAAGTTATGACGAACAAAACTGCGAACCCACCCAAAAACAACTTGAAATCCGTCGCGAAGGACACCCAACCTTCGAAAGAAGTTATCGCTGATTACAACGGCTACGATTACAAAAAGATTTTCTGGGAAGACGCCGACCGCAAATATGAAGACATGGCCGACCGCCTCGCGATTCGCCGCCTTCTTCCGAAGCAGATGGATACTTTTGTCGATATCGCCGGCGGCTACGGTCGCCTCGCCGACGAGTATCTCGACCGCGCGAAGGTTGCCACCCTCTTTGACTACTCCGAGACCGAGCTCGCCCAAGCCCACGACCTCTACGGCGACAAAATCCACACCCAACCTGGCGATATTTATTCCCTTCCCTTCGCCGACGATTCCTTCGATGCTCTCATGATGATTCGCGCCACCCACCACTTTGACGACATGCAAAAAGTCTCTGATGAACTTTACCGCATCCTGAAACCCGGCGGCGTCGCCGTCATTGAAGTCGCTAATAAGAAAACTCTCCCAAAAATGTTCCGCTACTGGTTCAAGAAATCCGATGTCAATCCTTTCAGCCTCGAACCCGCCCATCTCCGCGACCTCAACGAACAAGGTTTTTACAACTACCACCCGAAATACATCGAATCTATTTTCAAAAAGTCCGGTTTCAAAATCGACGAAGTCCTCTCCGTCTCCAACTTCCGCAGTGCTAAGTTAAAAAAGTTGTTCGGCACCAAAAATCTTGTGCGCATGGAAAAATCCGCCCAAAAACTCCTCGCCCCCATCCGCTTCGCCCCTTCAATCTATTACAAACTCGTCAAATAACTTTTCAGACAAATAAACAAGCCCCGTCGGGGCTTTTTATTTGGTAGCGCCAGCTGGAATCGAACCAGCATTGTAGACTTAGAGGGTCTATGTCCTATCCGTTGAACGATGGCGCCACAAACAACCAAACCAAGCATCTTAAGCCTGACCATACATATATATTATAACACGAAAACCGCAGAGCTCCACCCCTAGTCAAAACACACTAAAAAATTCTCGCAGCCCACCCCTACGAGAACTGCGAGAACTCCAAAACCAGGAAATTAGTCTTCGGTGCAAACGTAGCCGTTCGCTTCGTAGCTCGCCTGGACGCTTTCGCGCGAACCGTCCAACCTGCCTTCCGCATTCGTCGGCAACCCAAACGTAGCGATATAATCGCCGACCAACTGGTCCCGATTCGCCGTCAGGCTAAACGTCGCCGTCGCATCAATAATCCCATACTCAGCGCCAATCGCCTCCACGCCCGCGCTCTCCGCAACCCCGTTATACCAATCAATCATCCAGCCAAAATACCCTTGCGAAGCCTGCGCCGACTCATTATCGGCAAAAGTATAGCGATTCGTTAGTGCCACCGCTGACAATTGATCGTCCGTAAAATTCGCCGTCACCGACACGGAATGATTCGTCAAATTCACTAAATCTGCCACATCCGCCCCAAAATCCCGCGCACAACTAATAATCGAAATCGTCTGGTTCACAATTCCGTTATTATCTGGGTTCGACGGAACGTAAACCACATCCCGATTCGCCTCCGCTTGTTGCCACAAAATCGCAAACACAATCGCCATCACCAACGAAACCGCCGCCAAGATCCCTAAAATCACCGTCAAAAGACTCGGTTTCTTCCCGTCGGCAACCACCGACTTCTTAGAGAACTTTTCCGTCGCCGGTTGTAAGCCAGTCGGAACATTCATGCTTGAAGTTGGCTGCGAACCCGTTCCAGAAGCGCTCGCTCCAGCAGAGCCAGCCCCGGAGTTCCCCATCCGCGCTGCGAACGGGTTATACGGTTCACTCGTCGCCGCGCCTGAAGCGCCGTTCATGCTCGAAGCACCACCCATGTTCGAAGCGCTACTTGTAGCCGAAGCACCGAAACCAGTTCCAGTACCCATGTTATTCGTCGTCGGCATCGCACCAAAGCCTGCCGTCGAAGCCCCCGACCCAGTAGTTCCAAACCCGCTCGTTGCCCCAGCAGCCCCAAAGCTAGAAGCCCCAGCCGCTGTCGATACACCAGCTGACGCACCAAATCCAGACACCCCTGTCGCAGCTCCGCCAAAACCAGAATTAGCAGCCGCAGCGCCATCGCCGTTCGCCACCGCTGGCCCAGAAGTCACGCTGCCAATCGAACCCGGCACCGGCGCCGCCGGCACTAACGGTTCATCCGGCCGCTCCATCGTCGCCGACGGGTCCGAGGCACCAATCTGATCCATTTCGATCGACCCCGTATCCGGCTCCTTCGCCGCCATTCCCGCCGACGTCAAATTGTCCGCCGCCGAAGCCAAACTATCCGCCATCGACAAGCTCGTTGTCTCCGTTGGCGCAGAAGACGTAAAATCAAGCGCCGGCGGTACCACGCTCCCAGCCCCAGTAACCCCCATTCCAGTAGCCGAATTACCGCCAGTTGTCCCTGTATTTGTTGATGAGTTTGTTCCGTCCGGGTTCATTTTGCCTCCCTTTTTATTCTTGTTCGGAACATCTCTCTTCAGAAACATTCCGCAGCGCTTCAGAGCTATTTTTAAACATTACTTTTATTCATTATACTCCGAAAACAACTTTTCTACAAGCAAAAACAAAACAAAAACAAGTCAAAAACTTCTCTAACAACCCGCACAAGCGACAACTTACAGCGTTCGCTTCTTCTTTTCCCTTGAGAAAAACTCCAATCGATCGCCGACCTCAAGATTCATCTTTTTCTCGGTCTTCAGCGCCAAGCCCCCGACCTCATTCTCAATCAATTTCTTCGCGTCGATTCGCTCCTTCTGCACGCTCTCGACTTCCGCCTCACCCAAAACCGTCGAACCATGTTTCAGCCGCGCCAAAATCCCCGGAATCAACTTGCCGCGAAGCATCTGCCCGCCCGCAATAATCTCCGTCTTCGTCACCCGGAACACCCCCATCACCTTCATCTCCCCGAGTTCCGTCTCGACAACTTCTTCGCCAAGCAAATCTTCCATCGCCGCCCGCGCATCATCGAGCAACTCATAAATCACCTTATAATTCCGAATCGCCACGCCGTCCCGCGCCGCCAGCTTCGCAATATTCGTCGGCACCCCAACATTAAACCCATAAATCACCGTGTTATCCGCCGTGTCCCCCGCTGCCATATAAACATCATTCTCCGTAATATCGCCCACCCCCGTCGCGACCACATTCAGCGTAATCTCTCCCTTCGTATCAATCATCTTCAGCGAATCCACTACGCTCGTCACCGACCCCAAGACATCCCCCTTCACGATCACGTTAAACACCTTCGCATTGTCTTCCGTGTTCATCATTCGCAGCAAATCCGTCGAAGTCACATTCGCCGACATTGCCTCGTTCTGTGCGTTCTGCGCATACATCAGCGCCGCCCGCCGCGCGCTCTTCTCGTCCGGATATTCCATAAATCGGTCGCCGAAATTCGGTAATTCCTTAAACCCAGTCACCGTCACCGGCGTCGAAGGCGTCGCCTTCCCCTTCGGCCGACCCCGGAAATCCAACATCGTCCGAATCTTCCCGTAGCTACTCCCCGCCGCCACAAACTCGCCAACTTTCAATTCCCCGCCCGTCACCAACAAATTCACGACCGACCCCTTCCCGGTCTCCATATGCGACTCAATGACCAGCCCCTCCGCCGGAATCTCGACATCCGCCTTCAATTCCTCAACATCCGCAACCAGCAAAATCGCATCCAACAATTTCTCCAAGTTCTCCCCCGTCTTCGCCGACACTGGAATCATCATAATTTCCCCGCCCCACTCTTCCGGCTGTAGCCCATGCGTCGACAAATCCGCCATCGTCCGCGGCACATCCGCCCCTTCCCGGTCAATCTTATTAATCGCCACGATAATCTTCGCGTTCGCCCCCTGCGCAAACTTAATCGCCTCGACCGTCTGCGGCTTCACCCCGTCGTCCGCCGCCACCACAATCACCACGATATCCGTCAACATCGCCCCATGCTGCCGAATCGCCGCGAAAGCCTCGTGCCCCGGCGTATCAAGAAAAGTAATCTTCCGCCCATCGTGCTCCAGCTGATACGCCGAAATATGCTGCGTAATCCCGCCCGCCTCGGTCTCCACAGTCTTTTTATTCAGTAAATTATCGAGCAGCGTCGTCTTCCCGTGGTCGACATGCCCCATCACTGCCACTACCGGCGGCCGCGCCACCGCGTCCTTACTCAACTCCCGCCGTCCCTCTTCGGCCAGCTTCGACGCCGTATTCTTCCGTTCCAACCGCACATTCGCAATCCCCAGCTCGTCAATCATAATCTGCGCCGTCTCGAAGTCCAGTCGCTGATTAATCGTCGCGACAATCCCGTTCTTAAACAACTCCCCAATCAACGCCGTCACCGACAGCCCCAGCGCCTGTGCCAACTCATCTACCGTAATGGAGCCTGCAATCCGAATTACCTTCTCCGCGTCGCTATTTTCCGCCATCCAAGCTCCTTTCCTTCAAAGGTTTTCAGAAGCCCCAAACTTCTCAAAACTTTCAAAAGTTATTTATATCTTACACTTCCCCTTATTTTACCATATTTCCCCACGATTTGGAATATGCTATCTTATTTTCTCCAAATGTCTCCTTGCCCGCTTCAAAAACTCTAAATCCCGTGCCTGTAACACCTTTTTATCCCTGTCATCCACCTCATTCTTCTCGATCATCCGTATTGCCTCATCCAAATCATGCCATTCCACACTAAACCCCCGCTCCCTCTCATAGTCGTCATACTTTGGTATGCCCTTCTCTCCAACAACCTTCCCCACAAATCCCTCCGACACATCATGAAGCCCCCACCCAAAAATATCAGTTTCCACTCTCCCTAATCTACCAATTACTTCCGCCGTACATCCCGCCTCTTCTCGCACCTCCCGCTCCACTGCCTCAACCAAACTCTCTCCCTCCTCTACGCCTCCACCCGGAATCTTATAATACTCCGATTTTCCAACGTTGATAATCGCCACCTTCTCTACATCATCCAATAGCACCATTCTCGCCGCATTTTTTATCTTCATCTTTACCCTTCCTTAAATATTTACCTCATTATAACTCATAATTACCCCTCCCTACAACAAGGAGACTAGATCAGCCATCGATTGCTTATCAGACATCCAGGAACGTACCGTTCGAACCGAAAACCGTAGAATGGCCCCTGTTAACATTGACAAATTTAAGAAAGTATGCTACGATGGTAATAGATACTCAGTAATTCCACAAAATCAATTCATAGGAGGGGCTAATATGAACAAATGGGAAATTAACAGAGTAAGCACACCTGAGCGTATCTTCGACAAGATTAAAACGGAGATGGCTCGACCAGTCGGCATCGTAATCTTCGGAGCTGACTGCAAATTAAAAGATGAGGTCGTAAACAAGACAGTAAGTAACCTGCCTGGTCTCGCAACCAGCACTAATGCGGCTCCTACCCCCACCCTGGTAAGGCATATTCAGAATCACGACATCGTAGCCGTAATACTGACACCAGAAGAGTCTGCCATTCACGGACTACGACACGAACTGGTTAAGGTAATGCGGAACGCTGGAGCGAAAACCGTAGTTGGCATCTACGCAAAAGCAAAAAAGTATTCGCCAAAAGCCTTGACGCGACTACCATATGCATCTGCAGTAAATCAGCAGAGTCAGGCTATCGAGCAGAGCAACCCGACCGCCGATGGGTTAGATTATTTCATCGTAGTCGAGGATGGATAATATGGAAACTACGAGAATTTTCTAGAGTGACTTCACCGCCAAGTAAGACATCTCCAAAATGATGACGGACAGCCCGCCGAGAGGGACATATTCTACGAACTCAATGAACTTTGGGGTGACCTTGTATCACGAGCGCCGTAAGACCCAACGAACAATATACCCTCGCTAAGAAGCTAGCGGGGGTACTTTTTCGTTAGATTTATCTTGCAATTGGAATAATCCGACCGAGAATGTGACGAAAATGGCAAAGCATTGGATCAACTGACAAGCCACGCACCCACAAGACGGTTCAAAATACTAACAACGTTTATTAGCGAACATCACATATCTGTTGAAACTAGCGAAGCAAGCCGTCGATCTCTACAAAAGTTCGAGCAACAAGCTGAAAAACAAACTACTCAAAACTATTTTCTCGAACCTCAAAACAACCAACAAAAAAGTCGATTTCTCTCTGCTAAAAGGAATCGACACAGTCTTTTTTACTCCTAAAAAATTGGCTCCCCAAACTGGACGATTTTAGAATTGCCTGCTATGAATATGATCGACTATACGGACGTGCTTTAGCGGAATTTGTTAGCAAAAATCTTCAAACTATGGTTTAGTTTCGCGGTTTTATCCCACAAAGCAGGCTGAAGTTTCTATTTTTACAGCATATTTCAACTTTATAAACAAATACTTAGTATCAATTACCCCTACGTCCCAGCGCAAAAGAGCCGCGGCTATCCCAAAGCAAGCGGCTCTTTTTGCGCTGTTAAAAATTAAAGAAATTCAAAAACATTAGAATCTCGCCACAAAGCAGGCGGTACTAAAAAGTTTATATCGTCGATCATCTGGTACGTTAGAAGACCTCATCTATCGGTTTCCAACGCTCATCTTGAACACTTTCGCTCCACTCCGTATTGTTGAGAAATAGTTCACCATTATGGTTACGTACAAAGCCCCAATTTACTTTGTTTTCTTTTGCGTAACTCTTAAGCGCCTCGAATTTGTTAAAAGCATTTTGATCGATATTCTGAGATTCACCACTAGCAGATTCACCGCCCTTAGTTTCTATTAGCCAAATGGAGCCATCTATTTTCTTTACGATATAATCAGGGTAAAATAAACGTTGTTTACCAGCGCCTGTCAAATAGACAATCGACAAATAGTCTTGACCGGTGTCACCATTCTTATATACCCAATCAATGGAACTGCGTTTGTCTTCGCAATACCTTTCAAACATATTCTCAGAAAAACTATGCACACGGATTGTCGCAAAACCAGAAGTATACTTCTTATAAGCATTTGTTCGATATTCGACTTCATTCTTTACGTTAGTATCATATTTAATAAAATCATCTTCAGGAATCTTAAACTCTGCCTTCTTCTTGTCAACAGCAAGACGCGCTTGTACCTGATCAGTGATTTCTGCCGAAACCATCTGACAGAGAATTTTCAACGTATGTTCATTATTGATAGCAAAAGCATAAAACTCAGGACGTGATAATTTGGCGAGTTTATATTCCGATCTCACGCCCTTGAGGAATAATCTTTCGAGAATGGTACGAACTTCATATTGTTGGAGATCAAGAATAGTTTTAAGTTCATTTGTTGAATGGAGCATATGGATACCGTGAATATGTGTATCAACTTTTACGGCCATTTGTATCATCTCTGCATTCTCAATAGAAGCAATTTTCTCGAATCGTCCACGAAGCATTTTACGATAAATTTGATCGCCAAAAACTAACGGCATAGTTTCGTCGTTACGCATTTTTTGTATATTTAGTTCATAATCATCCGTTAGGCTATATGTAACTTTAATTTGATTATAAAGGCGCTCTAAAATCTCGCGTGCACCGATGCCAGAATAGTCTAGGTCACGATTTTCTTTAACTAGCGTAAACATCTTGCACTTATCTTTCAGATAAAGATGACGCATTTCATAAGAACGCTCAACGTTTTGCAGGAGACCATTCCTGTACTCCTGATCAAAAGTATAGACATAACAACAATCAAGTGCCTCGTTTTCGTAATGATGCGCCTCTGGCATTCGACGAATGCGACCAATAGTCTGAATTGTAAATTGCTCATTCATCCCCTCGCGCAATTTAATAAGAATTTTTGCGCGTGGACAATCCCAGCCAGTCGAAATTGCCTGTTTCATCAATAGAAAAGCTTGCTGTCCGTCATTAGAGATAATATCGTCATTAAGCTGGCGCTTGTCCTCAGACATCCATTTAGCCACCATCCCATTTGTATAAGTATAGCCCATCCTCTCAAGCATTTGCTCAATAGCATTTATCGTTTCCGGCTTACCATTTGGGAACTAAATCAAGACGAGAGGTCGAATTACTTTACCTAATTTATCATACTCAGCAATAATCTCCTTACGTTTTTTATCAGCAGTAGAAAGCAAAAGACCAAAGTCTTCATCAGCATTTGAACTATTCTCAATGCCCTCGTTAATGTAAATAGCGCGAGTGATCAACCCTGATGCAATTACCTCATCCTCGTTAACCTCAAAATACTCAGCATCCGCCACCTTAGAAGCTGTCGCAGATACACGAATTATATGTTTGGCGTTAAAAGCGTCTATAATTTCTTGGGCTTTTGCAGTATTATTATTATGCTCCTCGTCAACAATTATAATAAAATCGATGCCATTTCTATGTGCTCTGGTAATTTGATCAAATAAATTTTGCTTTTCAGAATCCTTAATTGCCGTATTGCCTTTCTTGGTGATCTTTTCCCAGTTAATGAAGGTTGTACTCCTATTAGTAAAACCACTAAGTAAAGCACCGTCAAGCGTTTGCGCATTTAGGTCTGGCGCATACTTTAACATTTTCTTACGACTTTGTTCTTCCAATGCGCCCTTACCTGGGCAAAGCCAAATGAATGCTATATTGTCTTGATTTTCTAAATATTCATCTATATATTCAACCAAAATAACCGTCTTGCCAGATCCAGTTGGTGACTTAACAATTATTTTTTGTTTTGATATTGTATTTTCAGTTTTATTTAGCAGTTGCTGAACGGCATTTTGCTGAAAATCAAATAGTGGGAGCGTTAACATTATTCACCTACCTCTCTTAATTCTTTACGATAGTAATAATCGGGGATGACATAAACATCTTTTGTGTGGAATAGTTCTCTTTGTTCGGTGTTAAGAATAACGTGACGCGAAATATAAATTGCTCGAATATTAGGAAACTCCGCCCAATTTTTAAACAATGTATCAGCATCTTCGTCAGTGAGAACACTAATATACTTATTCTTATCAATTTTAACGCCGTACTCTAGCTGTATCATTTCATCAGTATGGGCAATAAGTTCGTCAACAAATGTTTCACTATCTTTAGCAACAAATGCAGTCTTATAGTATTTCAAATTAGCCGGAATACCGTCAGAATACTTTGAGCCATTAGGGCGCATACCAGTAATAACTGTCTTTACGCGCGGATAAGTAACCTCTGAACAGATATTTGATTCATTGTTTGTACAGAGGATGAATTTGCGATTACCACCATCTTCTTTGTTGAGTTCAAGAACAGCTTGTGCAGTTGTACCGGATCCAGCAAAGAAATCAAGAATAATCGAATCATTATTGCTGTTTAGATTAATAAGATGCTTAATAAAGTTTACATTTTTAGGAAAAGTAAAAATTTCTGCACCCATCATCTCATATAAAGCGCGTTTTGCAGAAGTTGTTTTTAAGTCCATCTCATAACGAACCTTTTTGTTATCATAGATGGCATCATATGAGATATTAGTCAACAAACCCTTTATTTGCTTATTATCACTAAAATGCTTTTCGTAGATTTTGTCCTTTCTGATATCAAGTGCGCCTTTCTTAAATAACTCTGTAAATTTTTGCTCAGTATAAGTATTCTCAACAAAGTGGTCGTTCAGATAAGTTATATATCGAGCATAGCCATCTTGAATCAACGCCTCGTCCTTTTCACTAAGTAGTTTTTCTTTCTTCAGGATTAAAGATTGCCCTTTAATATATGCTGTATAATGTTTTTTAGATTTAAAGTCAGTGACAGATTTATTCAATGAATTCTCGCCCATTAATACTCGTTTACCGCTTCTTCTAATAAAATTACCATTCTCGTCCTTAGCCATATCGCTCGCTTCTTTTGGAATGGTCTTCTTAAACTCAGCTGTATTAAAATCTTTTACATAGATAAGGCAATATTCACTGGTAACAGAAATAAATTTGCCATTCTTGCGGCCCTTAGGGTTATTCTCGACAATAAAATTTCCAACAAAATTCGTATCACCAAAAATACTATCACAAAGTAGCTTCAGCGTCGCTAATTCATTATCGTCAATAGATATAAAAATTGCTCCACGTTCAGAAAGCAGTTCCTTTGCAAGCACAAGCCTTCTTTTCATAAAAGAAAGCCACTTACTGTGACGGTATCCGTCTTCAGTATCGACTTTTTTATCATCATATTCAAAACTATCTTTCCCGGTATTATATGGCGGATCAATGTATATAACGTCAATTTTTTCACGATGTGTTTTCTCAAGGAGTTTTAAGCTATGAAGGTTATCGCCCTCGATGAGAAAGTTATAGTTATCGTCATTGACTGTAGGAATCTCTCGTGACTTATCTTCAAGAAGAATGGGAACATTCTCAACCATCATCTCGTCAACTCGCTCAGAGTGTTCCTCCCAGACTAGCCCATATTTCTTCTCATTCAATTCATTCTCAATCTCATTAATAGCCTTTAAGGCATTCTCGTTATCTCGGTTATCATCCCTCAATCTTACCAAAAAACTTAGCATACGTTGGCGTTTTATCTTTGAAAGATTCGTTGTTGCCATTTTACCTCCTTATCAACACTTATTTATTTGACGATTCTATAAACTTATCAATATCTGCTTTTAAATACCGTCGCACTTTCTTTACGCCGATTCGCGTCGCTTTTAGCGTACCATTTGCATCCCAATTTCGTAAAGTATTCGGATGTACATTTAGAAGTTCGCTTACTTCCGTCAAAGTCAAATACTTTTCTACCTCATCTTGCTCACATTTCATAACATTATTATATAATAGATATAAGATTTAGAGTATAAGAAAGTGGAGCTAAAATTGTGAATAATGATTACTCTCGTTCTCTGTATAACCTCTATAAAGAAGGGCAAACTTTTTGCAATACTTATAAAAAGACCATCGATTATTTAGTAGAGGACGAAAGCAGACTAGAACCACCAGCGCAGATTCGCACGTTCTCATCCGGCGCTATTTCGCTGCCAGCATCTTATTTACGCACCAATATTCGCACGCTCGATACAGATAAAGCCCTTAGGGATGCCTATACTCATCTACAAGAGTTCAAAGAAAATTGGAATAAGAAAGTATTTCAAATCCTGGATCAATTACCACATATTAGCTTTCGGATGCAATTTGAGGAGCCAGGTAGCGGAACTAATCTACCCACTTTTAATTATCCGTTTATTAGCCTGACGGAAGATGTAGAGGAAGTGGTCGAATGTTTTTGCGATTTAGAAGACAGGGTAGATACGCTCTATAGTATTATCAGCGATTACGAAGATCTTACCTCTAGGGCAGTTATCCAAACAAATAATCTCAACTCACCTATACGACAAGAGCCAGAAGTGGTTTACCGCCTTACTTATGATGCTATGTCCGGCAACCTTTACCTTAATGATACCGAAATATACCATTGCAACCTCGATAGTAAGCTCGAACAAGCCATCATAAGCGCGTTAGAGCATCCTCGTCAAAGCGTCGAAGTTCAAGGCGATCTCGCATCTGCTATTGGCAATATTAAGATTCCGCAAGAGTTGCGTAGATTGCTATTCCGAACCGGTAAAGGCAGTTTTATGATCAACCCAATTATTACCGCTGACGATCTCGTTAAGCGCAAGCTCAACCAAGACGTTATCGACGCCAAACTTCAAAAGCCTTCAAAATAGTTCAGAAATCTTAAATATCTTTCAATAACCCAGCCTATTTTTTATATCTTCCGATAATGGAAGTATGAATACTAAACCCCTAAAAGCGACTGAAAACTACTCGCCGGATGATATCCAAAAGCTGGTAAAGTTTTTCGCGCTTTTATGGGAAACTGACAAGGAGCTGAAACAAGGTTATGAAAATTAAAGATGTAATTATCAAGCCAGCTACATCCAGCAAAGGACTAATTGGCTTCGCCAGCCTGATCCTCGACGATCAGATCGCGCTAAATTCGATTGCGATTTATCGTAAACTAAGTGGCGGTTATCGCTTACTATATCCATCCAAAAAGAGCGCGACTCTTGAACGGACAATATTCCACCCAATAGATTCCGCAACTAGCAAGGCGATCGAAGACGCGATCTTTGCGGAATGTAAAAATGTGTTTGAACAAGGTTGTGAAAATGATAGATACGATTCGGCTAGTGTTCGACGTTAAAAAGCCGCCCCAGAGCTTCAACTTCATAACTTCTAAAAACGGCGTCATTAAAGGCTTCATCAACCCAACCAAAGAGATGAAAGCTTCCGGCAAATACTATCCGCGAATAACCTATCTTAAACGCCCTACACCTAACGGTAACCAACAACAAATTTTAGTTGAGTTTTCTATACCGAAACTGCTTTACGGTAATAATTTTGATGAAGTTACTGACACGGATTTCGACGCTATTCTAGATACACTATGCCGAGCACTGCACGAAATGGGTATATTATTTCGCTTTCCAGCAACAGTCGCAGGCTATAAGGTCGTCAAAATTGACTACTCCAAAAACATTATCTTCGAAGATGGCACGACCGTTTCGCAAATTTTACGTTTGCTTAACCTCGCCAATATCAAACGCGCAATGGATATTTCTACTAGCGAGTTTCGCAACGGCGGGCAAATTTGCCATCTACATACTAATCAGCGCGATATCGCGTTTTACGACAAGATTGCCGATCTCAAACAATCCAAAACGAGCGAAAAACGTTCTGAAGAAAAGGATAATCGTTGCCAACTTAGCTTATTAGATTGGCTACAAAGCAAGCGGAACTTGGCGGTTTTGCGTTTTGAAATCCGCTTAAACGGTGTTAAAGAAATTCGCGCTAATCTCGCTAGAACTGGGATAGAAACCGATAATCTCACCTTTCGACAAATGTTCTCATCGGAAATCTCGCAAAAGATTTTGTTATATTGGTGGAATCAAATTTTGTCAGCTATTCCTAAAGCTCCGCTTGATGATAGGACTATAGAACAAGTATTCTTGGGATTACTACGCAACAAAGACGCTACACCCCAAAGAGTACTTGCGACGCTTGGTATGTATGCCTTGAGTAATAGCCCAAATTTTGATGCACGCTTTGCCAAAGAAGTTTTTGACCATCGCTTTGCTAACGGCTCCTGGGCTAGAAGTAATAAGCTTGTACTTACGCCTGAAATACCACATAATTTACACCATCTACTGCAAATTCAAGAAGCGATCCAAAGAATGCAACCGACTAAGCTCAAAGATTATCAAGATCTTCTCTAGATATGTTATATAATAGTATCAAATGGTAAGTAAAAAGGAGGTGTTATGACTTTTGATAAAGATTATACTGGCACAAAAGCCTTTCTCATTGCACGGGTTTCTGATCCCAGCCAAAGAGAGGCTCTACCGGCGCAAATTATCCGCTTGAATGATTATGCTCAAAAGCTTAATTTAGATAGCGAGTTATTCAGCTTTGACGAAACTGCTTATAAAGATGATCGTAAGAAGTTTCAAGAAATCGTCGATAAAATTGCGCACTATCGCGGAAAGCGTATTGCCGTCTTTGACAAGATCGACCGCTTCACTAGAGATTCATCTTCTGAAGTAGTGCGTATTCTCAAAGATAAAGTCCGCGAAGGTAATTTGGAACTGCACTTTCCATCTGACGGTCTAATCTTTCATAAGAACTCACCCGCCTGCGATAAAACCCGCCTTGGGATGGGGATGGTGTTCGGTGAATATTATTCCGCTGCGATATCTGATAACGTAAAGCGACGTATCGAGCAGAAACTGCACGATGGCGAATTTCCAGGCTTCGCTCCGATTGGCTATCGTAACGCCGAGATTAACGGCAAAAACGAGATTATTATCGATACGATGCGCAAACCGCTAATCAATCGCGCTTTTGAAATGCGTCGCGCTGGTGTATCTACCAGAAATATTACTAACGAAATGCGTCGGCTCGGGCTAACTAGTAATACTAAAAATCCAAAACCGGTCGCCCATTCTACTATCTGCAATCTGTTCAAAAATAAGTTTTATTATGGCGTGATGACTTATCGAGACAAAGATTATCCCCACAAATATCAGACCTATATCACTAAAAGTATTTACGATGAGATCCAGCGAATCAGCGAAAATAACTGCACGCAAAAGATCCAAAAGAAAACTCAATATGAATTCACTTTTAAGGGTATTCTCAAATGTGCTATTTGCGGTTGCAGTATGAGTTCATATACACACAAAGGACGCGTTTATTTACGCTGTTCTAACGCCAAAGGCAAATGTCCTAATAACGCCACGGAAACCGGCATTCTGAGCCAAATAGAGCCGATTCTGGACGGTTTTACGATCGATGAGAACCTTGCTCGCGCCATTTGCGACGAGCTGAATAAGGACGCGATCAGGGCTAAAGAACTTCGCGAAGCTCAAAAGATCGCACTCCGAGCAGAATACCAAAAGCTAAACGCGCGCAAAAGCATAATGTATGAAGATAAACTTGATGGGTGTATTACTGCGACCCAATACGACGAATTAGTCACGAAAGACGCTAAACGCCTATGCGAAATTGATGATGAGTTAGTTCAACTAGAACAGGACACTGGAGCAGCCGAAATCACTACTTCTCATCTGTTAGATCTCGCTTCGCGCGCTAGCGAACTATTCAAAAGTTCTAAACCTGCCGTCAAAAATCAAATTCTCCGACTTTTAGTTTCGAACTTAAAAATCCAACAAAAAAGACTCCAATTCAATCTGTTAGAGCCTTTTGCTATGTTATCAAATTTTAACGATTGTACAACTTGGCTCCCGGGGCCGGGCTCGAACCGGCAACCTCGAAGTTAACAGCTTCTTGCTCCACCATTGAGCTACCCGGGAATATTAAACCGCTGACGACCGCGAAAGCGCTCGCCAACCCCAGCACACCAATCACATCACGACCAGCCGCCAGTAATTCCCATTATACCACATTTTCTCAAAAATCAACCCAAATCTTCACCAAACCGCAATAAAAGACACGAAAAGCCACCCATTTCATAAAAACAACCCGCCGCGCTCCACAAAAACCAACCCCCCCCCAAAAAAAACCAAAGAACCTAACAATCCCCTACTTAAAATCCACCATCTGAAACTTCCCCGTCTCCAGATATTTCTGATACGCCATAAGCAGCGTCCGCGTCGACTCCGTCAAATCCATCTCGAAAGCCTCCTCAAGCGTCACCCATTTCGTCTCCGGAATCTCCTCCTTATCTGTCTGCTCGACCTCCTTCTCCCACGACCGCACCACAAAGCACAGCGTAAACGGCTGCGTCGTCCCGTCCTGATAATGAAAGATCCGCTCCGGACCCGACATCGCCGCAAAAGGCTCCAAATCCTCCTCTCGCGCAATAATCCCTGCCTCCTCTTCCAACTCATGTAGCACCGCAGTCTGCCAAGTATCCCCGTATTCTGCATGTCCACCGACCGAGGCCCAGCCGTTCACATGTGGCGCATAAACCAACTTTACCTCACTCTTCTCGTTCGTCACCACCGCATCCACCGTCACCGTCAAAATCCTCATATCTCCCGCCTTCTGCCTCAACCGCCACATATAAGACCCTACATAGCTCATTAAAACCTCCTTTCCCCTATTATATCACACCTATACCTCTTGCCAAAAATCCCCTTTCATGCTAAAATACTACTATCTAGTGGAGCGTCAATGCTCCACTTTTTAGTTAAATAAGCATAACCGCAAGCAAAGTTAAATAACCCTAATCAACAAACTTAGCCGCAAAAAACAATAATCATCATGGAAGCCTTCATCGAAGAATACCTCAGCCCCGACAAGATTTTCATCACCGTCGCCGTGCTTGCGACGCTATCTCTCTTTTTGGTCTCCGTTCTTGCCGGCGTCAGCATCCGCCGCCGCGCCCGCGACGAGCTGGAACGCTGCCGTTATCGCCCCCGCAAACACCTCATGGTCGGCGCCGAAAAAGCCTGCTTCCAACTCTTGAACGACCTCTTCGGCCAGCGTTTCTACGTCATCCCTGGCGTCGCCCTTTCTTCCCTCTTAAGCCACAAAGTCGGGCTCCAAGATCGCCGCGCCGCCTACAACTTCATCAAGGATAAAACCGTCGATTTCGTCCTCTGCAACCAACGCACCCTTCGCCCCGTCTGCGCCGTCAAACTCGAAGACGAAAAGTCCAAAAAACCCGACAAAACCCCTGGCGCCAGCCCCGAAGACATGGCCAAATTCTTCAAATCCGCCCGCATCCCCTTCGTCTACCTCCGCGAACCGACGAAAATCACCCGCACCCGCGTCATCGACGAGTTTTCCCGCGTCATCTACGAAACCAGCACCATGAAACCCCTCCCCCGCGGCCGCCGCAAGAAAACCGCGAATGACACTCCAGCGACCTACAAAACACGCCAGAAAAAGTCCACGGACGACCTCGACGCCACTCCTAAACGCAAAAAATCCACCCGCAACACTGGCGCCGCTCCCGCATCCTCCGCCGCAGAAACCGCCTCATCCGTCGCCAAAATCCCCACTCCCGCAACCCCCAAATCTACCAAATCCACCCCGAAAAAATCCTCCGCCAAGTCAAAAGCCTACGACGATTACGAGGACGACATCTCCGACGAAGAGCTCGAGAAATACTTTGAATAACCCGCCAAAAGCCAGATAAACAACAGACAAACCACAAGAAATCGCCCTCGAAAGGGCGATTTCCGCGCGACTGCCAGGATGGCACCGTAACTGCCGCTGAGACCGACCAGATTTGGGCCAGTCAAACCAGCCCAAACCCAATCAAGCCCCGTTATTTTACGATCGTAAGTGAAATCTTGCGACCGTCTTTGTCAATATCAAGAATCTTGAAATTCTTGCGTTCGTTCAGCGTGAAGACCTTTTCAGGATCAACATCGTTGCCGTTCCCAAGTTCAGAAACATGCACCAAAGCTTCAACCGCTGGAGAAATCTGTACGAAAGCACCAAACGGCGTAATCCGAGTAATCGTACCCTCGACTTCGTCGCCGCGCTTCAAATTCTCTACCTCAGAAAGCCACGGATCTTCCGTCAGCTGCTTCATCGAAAGTGACAAGCGCTCTTTGTCGATCGCGATAATCTTCGCATCGACCGTCTCGCCAACCTTCACATAATCAGATGGATTGTTCACACGCTCCCAAGAAATCTCAGAAATATGAATCAAACCTTCAACTCCGTCAACGTTCACAAACGCACCGAAGTCCACCACGCCAGTCACCACGCCTTTCACGACGTCGCCGACATGAAGCTCAGCGAAACGCTCTGCAAGGCCATCCTTGACGGCTTCCTTCTCGGAGAAAATCAACTTATTATCTTTGCGGTTCGCATCCAAGATGCGCACTTTCATCGGCTTGCCGACCAATGAATTCAAACGCTGCAAGATTTCATCTTTGTCTGCCGAGCCAACCCGCGGATAGTGCTCCGCCGAAAGCTGAGAAACCGGCAAGAAACCGCGAATCCCTTCATATTCAGCCAAGAGGCCACCACGGTTCGCGTCGAATGGAGTCACCTCAATCACTTCAGCGCCATCAAGACGAGCCTGGATTTCATCCCAGCCCTTCTCTTTCGCAGCCTTGCGAAGCGACAGAAGAATGCTACCATCCCCCATTTCCGCCTCAATCACCGAAGCGGTCACTTCGTCCCCGACGTTCAAGTTCCGCGCGAACGAAACCTCACGACGAGGTACCACACCGACACCGCGCGCGCCAAGATCAATCAAGATCTCGTGCTTGCGCATTGACAAGACGTGCCCGGTCACCGTCTCCCCCACAACTGCCCGCTTGATGCCCTCGGCACCTTCCAGCAGTTCATCCATTGTTAATTTGGCATTTGCCATATAATTATATAATCCTTTCTTCAGGCCCGTTCAAGCACCCACTCAAACCCGCGAGAATACAAAGCTTATGCTAACTTATTCGCAAACAACTTATAAACAACTCTGAAAACTTCCAAAAGTCTCGTAACTTATCTAAAAGTAGTTTTCTCGCAGTTTCAGTACTCTTGAACGAGCCCAAAATCTACTTATAATTATATCAAACTTTTCCGCCTCTGTCTATATCTAACGCCGCCGGTTATTCACCATCGCCGCTCCAGTCCCAGCCACGACAACCGCCACAATTCCGCCCAACACCCACCAAGCTGGTCGTGTATACCAAGGTCTGTCCGCCGTAGAATCCTTATCCTCCTTCTGCGCTTCGTCAGCATCGGTCTTCTTCGGTTCATCCTCATAGTCAAACAGATAATCTCCCGGCACCGGATTCTTGATCACGATATGCGTATCATCTACCCGTTCAAACTCTACCTTTTCCGTCGTTCCGTCGTCTTTCACGATATAAACCGCCTCTAGCTTTTTCCCAGCCTTAACCGTAATCGTCACTTCCGTCGGTCGCTCTTCCGAAATTTCCCCATTCTCCGTCACAAACTCTAGCTTATAAAACTCGCTATTCGTTCCGAACTGGTTCTTTTGCGCCTGATTCAGGATCAACGGTCTATTCTGCACCTTCGTTCCCTCCGGCAAGCCCGCCGCCTCGACCGTCAAGCTACCGCCCGTTCCCGAAGAAGAGCTCCCGCCCGTCGACCCAGAATTATTATCCGCAACTTCCGTTCTATCACCAGCCCCAGTTCCGTTACTAACCCCGCCAGTCCAACCACTATTCCCAGTCTGCGACCCGCCAGCTTGGTTTCCACCCGTCTGCCCCGGCACGTTCGGTCGATTCGGGTTCTCTGGATAATCCGAAATATCCGGCTCTTCCGGCCAATTCGGCACCTCTGGATTATCAGGAGTGTCTGGCTGCTCTGGCTTGTCTGGATCTGGCACATCTGGCTGTTCTGGGTTATCTGGTTGCTCCGACTTCTTAATCCAATCCACCGTCGCTACTGCCGTCGCCCGGTTCCCCGCCTCATCGCGATACTCGAAGACAAACTCCCCGTTCTCCGTGAACCGATATTCGTTCGACCCGCCATTATTCGTCACAATCGGCTCCTCACCATACTGATAGCCATTCTCATCATACATCTCATCGTCGTCATCCCCGCCATAACCCTCCCCGAGCAAATCATTCAGAGTATCGTCATCAATCTCCGGCGTATCTGGATCTGGATTATCCTCAATCAAATCCGGCTCGCGGTCCACCTTCACCAGCCGCGCCACCACTTCCCCGTCCGTCACTTCGCGCGGGCTATACTCGATCTCCACCTTCGGCGCCGCTTTATCAATCCAATGCACAATTACCGTCGTGCTACCTCGGTTCCCCGCTGCGTCCTCATACTCAAAAGTAAACTCGCCATTGCGCATGAATAGATAAGTAAACGGATCCAGACTATCTTTATCTCCGCTCATCTCATCCCCCTCTAAAGAAGTGCCGCTTTCGACGCCGCCCATTCCGCCAGCATCCGGATTTGGCGCCACCGCTTCATAATCGTCGCCATCTTCAACCTGGAGACCATTATTCAAAATCTTAATCTGCGACCCTTCCGGGAAAACTAGCTTCGCACTCACGCTCCGATTTACTTTGCGCGACCCGCCGCAATCCACTTCTTCCACATTTTCCGCCCCGCTATCGTTCACGCAAGTAAACACCACTTCCGGCGCCGCAATCGCCCGGCTAATCCAGTCCACCTTCGCAATCGCCTGCCCAACTTCCCCATTACTATCCCTGAAAGTAAACGTAAATTCGCCGTTCTCTGTGAACCGATAAGTATATGGATCTCCAGTATTCGTTGTCGAAGTCACCTCAATTTCCGTACTTGGATTCACCAACCGCGCAATCACATCCCCGTTCGTCGGTGTCATCGTACTATAAGCCACACTCGCCGTCGGTTCCGTCTTATTTGTCCGATCTTCATAGAAGTTAAACATCTTCGCCGCAATGAAACTCCCCGTCGCCGCCGTAGTCTGTCGCCCCTTAATCACTAGATAAGTCACATTCTTCACCGGCTGATACTCCCACTCGCCGTCCTCGTTCTTCGTCGCAAACTCGAAGTTCCGCACCGCCGAGTTATCAACATTCGGCCATGCCGACTGGCAAATCACTTCTGACGCATCGCAGTTATTCGAAATCTGTCCCGCCAACACAAAATCTTCCGTCGTCAACTCATTATACGGCTTATCTGAAGTTGTCACATAGAAATCCGCCTGCAAAATCCGTCCATTCCCGCCTGCCGCCGGAACGTATTCAATCGCCGAAAGATCTACCTTATGATCAAACTTAATTGCAATCCACCGTTCCCTATCGCTTGCATTCCAAGCCGAATGCCACCGCGTGTTAATATTCCCGTCAATCGCATAAATCGCATTCCCGTTTTGGTTTCCTCCTGTCGCCTGGCTCGAAACTCCCGCAATCGACAAGTGCGACACCGCCACATACTTCCTATATTCCTCGTCCGTATTCGGCGTAAACACGAAATCCTGCGACGCCTCGCTCGGTAGCCGCGTCCCCGTCGCGCCGACCCGCACCTGAATCGTTACATTCCCAATCCTCTGCGGCGACGACTCTTTATACGACACCCACTCGCCTTCATGACGCTCGCCATTCTCGTCCGTCGTCACCTCGCGCCACTCCATCGTCATATCGACTCCGACTACGCGATTCTCAAGGTCATTCCCATACAGCGTCGACGGCACCGTCGCTTGCGTAATATCAATCGTATAAATATTCCCATCCCGTGGCACGCCTTGCACATGTACCTTAATATCTGTATCAACTCCAATCTGTGCAATCTCTTCATCAGTCAGCTTAATCCCCTTCTCAGTAATCCAGCCATTACCGTCCGCCCCAACCGTCCAAGTTTTTCCTCCGTCCAAGCTATACTCCCATGCCGCGCTACTCGCAATATACTTCGACCCCAGCTTCAGCCACCCCGCCGTGCCCTCATCGCCATCAAACGAGAACGTCGCCACCTGATTGTCCAATCGACCCAGCAGATACTTCCCCATCAAATTCGTCAAACTTCCCTGCAAATAATAGCCCGTATTGATCTCGCTCGCACTCGTATTCGCTGCCCATTCCAACGTCTCCGTCAAAATCATCTCTGTCGCGATATTATATCCCGCCGCCTCTTGCTCGTTCGTCGGAATCTGCGCAATAATCGTCCTAAGCAGGTCATAAACCGGCACCGGATACCGCTTCATATTCTCCGCCAACTTCTTCGCGAGCGCAAACCATTCCTCATAAATATTCGCATTCCCGTTAATCGCCCCAGTTTTCGCCTGTGCAACATAATTCGCAACCAGCCCATACCAAGCATCAAAGTTCATATCAAGCTTCTCGAGTGCCTGCTCATAAATTTGCGCCTGCTTCACCAAATCATCACCATAAATATCCGCCGTCCGCACCAAAATCTGCGAATCCTCATACTTGTCAAACTGATTCAACGCCGCCTGCGCCATCGGGATATAACTCCCCTGATACGCATACCGCTTCCCGTTCATCAACCCATACGTCGACCCAGTCGCGCCCCAGTTATTCAGCTGTCGCACCTGATGATAAGTCTGAATGTTCGTATAACCCGTGAAGTTCGTCATCGCCCAGCCGCTCACATCGTTCGTCAGCGCCCATTGCCCGACCCCGTCCGCATTCTGGCTATAATTCATATACGCCACGTGCCCCGGCTGACCAACCGTCGTACTCGGCAACCCATACGCCGCCTGCATGTTCTGACCGAAGTTAGAAATCTGCCAACACACCCCGCCGTAACGATGAATCATCCAAAGGTGCGGCGCATTTGCCTCAAACCCAATCAAATAATTCCCAGAAATCGTTTTGTCCCCGCTCCCGTCATACGCCGACCCCTGCAACTTATACTTATCAATCAACACTTGTTGCTCCGCCGGATCCGTCGGATAGTTCTGCGCATACCAATAATGGTTACCAATGCTCACATACGGCAATGGCGGATAAGTGTAAGCGCCCTTATTCACCGTCGGCAACCAATCCCGCATCCACTCAATTTCATCATCCCCAGTTTCCGTCGCCATCACATATCGCATCTCCTCAACCTCAAGGTTCTCAAACACCTTCCGGTTCAGCTTCCCCTCGACCAGATACATCCGCTTATACACCCAATACCGATCCAGCGGCCGCGAAATGTTCGGACTATCCGCGCCCCCCGCAATCGCCCCAGTATCCCGAATCCAGAACCGCACCTGTTGCGAATGCGTCAGCGACAGCGCAATAATCATCCTCTGATACAATTCCTTCCGCTTCCGCCCCGGATACTCAAACATCGGCTGATTATCTTTCAAATCCGTATCCTTAAACTCCTGATACAGTTCATTCAAAACCTGCAACGACTGCAAATAAGTCCCCGACGGCTTCCCGCCCGTCGTATACATCCTAAGCACATCCAGATTATTATACAGCCACTCTAGCGTCTCCCGGTTCTCCGCACTCTCCAAAATAAACTGCGTCATGGTATATTGCCCCACATTCTTCATCAAATCCCGCCGCAGCACCATCAACTCATGCTCGTCACTCTCCGACACATTGAGGTCAATCTTCTTCAGCTCCGCATCAATCTCCTCCAGAGTATCCACCACGTACGGTTCATAATCCTCCTTCGCCATCTTCGCATCCGCCCACACAGAGTGATCCTGCCCATTGCTCCCGTTCGCATCCACCTGCAACCGTATAAACCGATACTCGCTCACGTCAATCCGCACATAATCCGCTTCTTGCCCCGGCAGCATCACCTCATTTTCAGCATTGTACAAAACATCCCAATACTGCGAGCCCGTCAAACATTGCCCTTGCGCCACGCTCTCTTCATTCGACCCATACACCCAGAACCGCACCCCGTTCCCCGCCGTACTCGTCGTATTTAGCCCCACATACGCCGTGAAATAATCATAACCATTCTCACGCGCCCCGATCGCCTCCAAATCATAATACAAATTCGAGCTCGCATGCGCCCACAGCCCCTTATCGAACACTGCTGTCCCGCCGTCATGTTTCAAGCTAATCTTCGACCCGTTGCTCGCCTGGTCCCTCAAAAACGTCCCATACCCCACATTCGCCCGCACCGGATCTACGTCCGAGAGATACATAAACTGGTCGTCACCCCTCACCAACTCATCAAAGTCCACCGCCATATGACTCAAATCCGCCGCCATCGAACGCCACGCGAGCGGCCGAATCAGCGCCAGCCCCGCCACCGCAATCGCCGCCAACACAATAACTAGCTTATATTTCCGTCGTATTTGTTTTGACATATGAAATATGACCTCTCTTATAGACCTTCCTTTACGGCTTTTCAGCCATTTTCCTCATTATAACACACGTTTTCTTCGCCGCGCAAGTCCGATTTAGTATGTAAATCTTTACTTTTAACTATAAGCATGATATACTGCTTATGTAAACCCGCTTCAAAAGTCTGTTTTTGAGCAAAACACTCTCCAATGCGGTCAGTTTTTGAATCAAACTTTCACGAGCAGCGGCCAGTTTTGAGCAAATCCATTTCTCACAGCGGTCTATTTTTGATACCCTCAAAACCACCTCCCACAACCCGAACAAATCACCCAAAACCGAACTTAAATCTCGCCTCGCCAGCCACCACCAGACGCCCATCCTTACCAGCCATCTCAAAACCCTTCGCACCCCGGGCAATGCCACCGCCCATCCACCGTCTGGTACCGCGTCAGCCCGCACTCCGGACACGCCGACCTCCGATGCAGCCAGTCCCGATAAGTATCCAGCGCCACCTCGACGAAATCCTCATCATAATATATATTATAGCCCGCCGCTCGATACCGCTCCGCCAGCTCCCGCGCCCGCTCCCACGCCTCCCGCTCCATCCGAATCCGCTCCGGATCCGTCCGAAAATCCCGATGTCCCGACAGCGCATGCCCGACCTCATGTAGCAGCTGTAACCCCCATTCCAACCCTCTCCGCCCCCCATCAAAAGCCTCATCAGCACCCTCTTCATAATCTCCATTGCCTCTTCGATCCTCCAAAAACTCCTCATAAACCACCGTCCTCGGCGGCCTAAACATAAATCTTTTACCCGCCCTGAACCGCAGCTCCGGATAGTCTGCCTCCAGCCTCGCCACCAACGTCTCGCCTCCAGCCGCCTCATTAAAAACTTGTTCAGCCGTCTTGCCAACAGCCCGCGCCTCGCCTCCCCGAACGCCCGCCGCCAGCTCGTTCGGGTATTCAGCCCGCGCCGCCGCACCATTTTTTTGCGCACCCGCGCCCTTTTTTTTATTCACCTCCATCCTAACTTTAATCATACCAAACCCACCCCCATATTGCGAGCATAACCGCTTCCGAACCTCCCGCTCGCCCCATGTTCGGGTTTATCGTGACCCTCAGTTCGGGTTTTTCAACTTCCCTTGTTCGGTTCACGAATCTCTCTATCCCAACCCCACAATCCCCTCCGTGTACATTCCCTCCAACGCCCACAAAAATCGACCCCTGAACTAACAGAAGCCGATTTTCTCATTTCATTGCCAGGCATGAATGCCAAGCAGATATATTACTTTTAGTTACGCTAGCCTCTCAACAGGCTAAGCATTTGCGCCTAAGCGTCGGTTTTCTTCGCTGGGCCACGGCGCGAAATGCGACCGCCTTTTGCCCCAGCAATCCGAGCCAAAGCCGGATTAGCGGCAAAACCGCCAGTATGACCGTTCTGACCACCTTTGCGGCCGATCTGAGAGTAAAACTCTTTGCCATACTTTTCACGATTCGTCTGAGCAGCTTTCAAGCCGCCAGCCTTCGTTCCTGACATAATTTTCTCCTTTTTCTGCCCACCAAATACTTGCTAAAACCCACCCTTCTTTCGGATGTTACAACCATTTTAGCATACCGCTTCCGTTTTGTCAATAGTTTTTTCATAAAAATTATGTTATAATCCCAAAAGTCACACTTCCCTACCCCGACACTTTCGCCCTTTCTCGTCAACCTCAATCAAACCACCTTTCAAAAAGCCCGTCAACCCCCTTCTCGCTTGCCACTTTTCCACCAAATGTGGAAAACACCTATTGACAATATTCGTATCATGATATAAAATAGAGATAACTTCGGCTATCGAGCTACCACTCGAAAGCCGAAGCCAAATGTTTCGAGCTAGCCACTGCGAGGTAGCCCGAAACCCAAAAGTCACTGAGTTCACGCTCGGTAACTATTACAAAATAGGACAGCCGAACCTACCCTCTCGGCGGTTCTTTTTTGTTGGCCCGTTTCTCACCTACCCCCGTCCGTCCTTCACCCATTCCCTATTTCTCGACCAAAATCCCTTCCACCCCGCCTTTATTTTGCTGTTTTAAGCCCCACAGAAACCCAAAACGGCCATTCCAAGTCCAAACAGCCATCCCGAATACGTTTATGCTTAAACCGCGCTGGAAACCGCCTTAAAATGCCTCCTAGACCCAAAATCCACGCCCTGATCCCCCTTACGAAAGCGTCAAAAACCACTGGACACGGCAACCCACAAAATCCGCCATCAAACACACTAAAAGTAAGAAACACGGCCGCCAAAACGACCGTATTTCTATAATTCTCCGCCTCGTCAAACCAGCTAAATCTGCTCTTTCAATACAATATCCCCAGAGATGTAGCGATGTAAAATCGTGTTAATCAGCGTTTGATATGGCATACCAACTCTATTCGCCTTACGCTTAATTTCATTCAAATCATTCTCGTTAATCCTAATAGAGATCGCTTTCGGATTCGAATTTCGCACAGCCGCCATAACTGATTGCCGCTCACCCTCAGAAACCGGTTGCGACAATCCCGCTTCTACAGAATCCATCAAATATCGCTCTTCTTCGTACTCACTCATTATTTTCTCCTCTATTATATTTTGCGTTTAATCTCCGCGACGGAAACACGGTTTTTATAAAAATGTCTCCGGTCGGTTCAATCACAAAAGGCACGCAACAAACATAACCATTCAGCAATACGACAAACATCAGCTGCTCTGGATGATTGACCTGAGACGGCACCTTCTCAATCGCCAAAAACTGTTCGTCCTCAATCAATCTTGCAATCTCTGTTATATCTATATCCCGTTCCCGCCGCAACCAAGAAGCCTTTTCCGCATTCCATCGTATCATATCTACAGTATATACAATGTATTACAAATTGTCAACCCTCGCTATAATTCTCCGCCCCAGCCGCCGCCCCGCCAAATCCGCTTCAAGCCCGTTGGGCAGGCCTGAACAAGTTTTGATATCAATTGTAAAAAAGGAATAAGTATGTGCTATATCGCAAACTACTAACATTTGACGGTTGCGGAGGCTAAGACGGAGAACCCCTAAAGCCCCAAAACTAGAAACTATCTAGCCACGCAACGAGCAGATAACCCATAATACCGATCATCCGTACTCGACGGGTATAAATTAGTCCCATTACTTGCAATGTACAAACTTTGCGCATCATCCACATTAGTATAGGCCGTGCTTGACCAATAATACGCCGCGCTCCCAGAGTTATTCAAGTAGCCGTTATCACGAATATCTCCACTACGCACAAAGAAAAGCGGAGCAACAACCGAATCATTCACCGACATAGTAGACGCCGCAGTTCCGGCAGAATTGTATCGCTGGAGCAAAGCCTTATAACTATACTTCCGACCGTAAGCCGTCGCAAAACTACTCGTAGAACTATTACGCCCAGAAGACGGTAATCTCCAACCTTTAGGACAAATGCTAGAAGGCGCATCCACTAAATTGCTCTCACTTGTTACTGCACCGCTTGCACCAACGCTTTTTATATCAATCCCAGTTCCAGCAGTAACCGCACTCCACGTATACCAATTGCCAACTTCGTAATGCGCATCATATTGAGCACACTCACCAGATGTAGCCTCAGAGACAGCAGTATTCGCGTCCTTCTTGCAGGTTCCTCCGTTTGTTCCAGTATATACTGTCTTTGTATAAAACTCAGGATCGCTAGATGGCACTCGGCTACCAGCCAAAACAAAACCAACATTAGCACAACTAGACAGGCCTCTATTATTTGAACATGTAGCACCGGCGAGAGGAGTATTTAGAATAAACTTTCCCTGGTCCCAAGAGCGAGATTGCGTCACGTTAGTTGTAATAGTAGAAGTAGAAATCGTAGACGTCGTTGCCGCCGTCGGGTTCGTCCAAGCTGCGCTCATATCGGAATTCTGGTATGACATACTGGCCGTAGCACTATCCGGAAACCCCGAAGCAGGAATATCCAGATCCAAATTCTGCGTCATCCAGCAATTGTTATCCTTAAGCTTCGCCACCCAATAACTTTTCCCATCTCGCACATCAATCAATTGCCTCGTCTCTCCCACCTCACTCGCCTCACACACCGCACTCGTCATTTCCTGCATATTAGTCAACGAGGCCAACCCGGTTATCTCCAGCGGCGAAGAAACTACGCTCAGCGTCACCTCATTCTCATAAGTATCCGCCGGCTTATCGTTCCCGATATGTGCCGCGAAGCTCAGCGTAAACACCTTGCTATCCGACTTGATATTCGGCGAATCGTTCCCGCCTAGCGCCACTCCCCGCACATTCTCCGGCATTCGCGAGAAACTCGTCCCCGCCGTCTCGCCCTCTATCGCATTATATCCCCATGAATTCACCGGCAAACTCTCATAACTACTTGAACTTGTAACGCCGTTAATAGTTGCCCCGCTATTCTTCCCTGTTAACTCCGACTTATTACTACCCAAATAAACCGTATACCCGCCCGAATTCTCCACTCCGACCGTCGCCTTCACCGAATACCTCGCCGAAGCCCCGCTCTCAGAAACCGGCGTCAACGTCGTCACCCCGACCGGATCTCCAAACGCAAAACTCACCGTCGAGGTCACAACCTCCGCCTGCGCCGCCACCCCGCCACTATCCTCACCCTCTTCCCCGCCCTCCAACGCACTTGCCGATAACCCCACCAACGGATTTGCCAACAAAAACGCCAGCAGCAACAAGCTCAGACCGCTCGCGCTCCCGGCAATATTAAAGTTTTTATAACCTCTTAGCATTATACCCTCCTTTGATTGTATGAACACCCAGGCGAGCCATCTCCCAATACAAAAATGGCACCGCAAGGGTGTTCACACAATGCATCTAGCAAATCTCTTCGCCAGGACATAGTACCTTACGGCGCCATTTTTCCTAACGAAAATTAGCCAAAAAGCAAAAACAGATTTGCTCTATCGATACATTATGTGAACAATCTCATTATACCACACAAAAACCAAAACCAGTACAAAAATCGAGCAAGATAAAACTCCCTGCCAAAAGCACGGAGTCTTATCTTGGTGGAGTAACAGGGATTCAAACCCTGGACCTCCGCCTTGCAAAGGCGGCGCTCTAATCAGCTGAGCTATTACCCCATAAACATACCGAGAGGCGAAGCTAGAATGATGATAGTTTGGATTTTGAGGGGCTGAAACGCGTCTCAAGACGAGTGAAGACCCGAAAAACCAAAATAGCTCATTATAGCGAGCTGAATGGTGGGGATATGTGGACTTGAACCACAGACCTCGTCATTATCAGTGACGCGCTCTAACCAGCTGAGCTATATCCCCATTCCCTTCATTTTACCCCACTTCGCCCGAAAAATCAAGGCCTAAAATTATAATACACCACCCCGCTCGTCAGCCCCACACCTCGCGCCGCCGCCAACTCCGACACCGTCAAAAACTCATAACCTTGCGCTCTCAAATCATCAATAATATTCGCCACCGCGTCCACCGTCGAAGCGTGAATATCATGCATTAACACAATCGCCCCGTCGTGCGCCGCCCCAACCACGTTTGCCCGCACCGTCGCCGCGTTCCTATATTTCCAATCCTGCGGGTCCACCGACCAATAAATCATCGGCTTCCCCAAATACCCCCGCATTATATCGCTCACCGCACCATATGGCGGCCGCATAATCGCCACTTTCCGCCCCAAAGTATTCATAAAAATCTGATCCATATTCGCCACATCGGCCTGCAAGTCCACCGCCGAAAGTTTTGACAAATCCTGGTGATACGAACTATGACTTCCGACCTCGTGTCCCTCCGCTTCCTCACGCTTCAAAAGATCCGGCGCCCGGCTCGCCATCGACCCTACCACGAAAAACGTCGCTTTCACCCCCTTCGCCTTCAAAATATCCAAAAGCCGACCCGTCGTCGCCGTCGAAGGGCCATCATCAAACGTCAACGCAATCAACTTCTTTTCCCCGGTCACCGGCACCGTCACAGGCGGATTCGTCGTTGCTGCTGGCTTTTCCGGCTCGACCGGCTTCTCTTCCGGTTTTTCCTCTGGTTCCACCGAAGCCTCCTCGTCCGTTCCATCTGTCGGCTTTTCTTGCACCTCCTCCCCAGGCTCTTTCCCTTCCGGCTCATCCGTCGTCACCTCATCCCCGCTCGCACCGCCAGTCGCCTCCCAGATCGCATTCCCGACCAATTTCCCCACTCCAAAAGCCCCGAAACCAACCCCAATCACTATCGCCACCAGCACCACGAACTTCAGCCACGGATAATACACATTCACCCGATGTAACCAACCACCCCGCCTCTTTTCCTCACCCACACCAGCCTTTTCATCGCCCGCTACATGCCGTCGCCCCTCGTCATCATCGGTCTCCCTAGCTATTTCATCCTCATCGTCACCTTCGACGCCCGCCTCTTCCTCGATAACATCTTCTTCTACAACTTCGTCAACCCCTTCTCCGACAACCGCCTCAGAAATCTCCTCATCAACAACCACCCCGCTGGCCACATTAACGCCTTCTTCGCCCCTATGAACACTCTCCTCTACAACCGGTTTCTTACCGCCTAGCTCCACTTCACGAATTACAATCTCCGGCTCCGTCGTCTTTTCTGTAACCTTTTTTCGATTTTTTGTTTTTCGTTTTCTGCTCATGCTGTCCCAATTATACCACTTTTCACCAAAAACAATCCCACAAACTCCATCTCAAATCCTAACCCCCGCTCCAAAATCACAAGACCACCCCCAACCCCGCGCTACTCCCCTACCACCAAAGCACACTGCCGCGCCCACTCATACATCGCAATTCCCGCCGCCGCCCCGACATTCACCGACCGCGTCGACCCAAAACTCTCAATCTCCCGCACATCATCCGCCATCTCGATCGCCTCATCCGTCAGACCTCCCCCTTCCGAGCCGAACAACAAAGTTGTTTCCTGAACAAATTTTTTAAGCGACAGCGGCTTCACTCGCTCCGTATGGTTTTCAACCGCCACCACTTCCCTGTTACGCGCCCGCTGGTCCGTATAAAAACTTTCTACATCCGGCCAATATACTACCTCCAAATACTTGTCCGTGCACATCGCGCCCCGCCGATTATACTTTCGCCGTCCAATAATATGAACCTTCGCCACATTAAAATTATTCGCGCTTCGCACAATTGTCCCCGCATTAAAATCATGTTCCACGTTTTCAATCGCCACTTCCAACGCATTACGCTTCCGCGCCAGCTCTTCAAAAACCGCCTCATTCGGCAGCCCCTTATACTCATCTTGCAAATTCCGCGTGTCTTCCCCGCTCCCCATAGAACCTCTATCTAAATTTTCTTCATCCATCCCTGTAATTATACCATATAAATACCCTATTTATCCCCTGTTATCACCCCTAACCCATCAAAAAACTGACCGACGGCCAGTTTTTCTTCACTTAACAACTTAGTTGTGCAATTTTCATCGAAAGTCAAAAGCTTTTGTCGTGTCTCTTGCGAGCTACATTGTGATCTAAGCTTATCATCACAATCACGACCGACCTAGCTACAATATGTATTGCTACATACTGCGCATCAAACTCCCTAGAAAGGAGGTAATCCATCGACACGTTCTCGTACCGATGCCTTGTTACGACTTAACCCCAATCATCTCCCCCACCTTAGGCCGCCAAAGCGGACTTCGGGTGTTGGTGACTCTCATGGTTTGACGGGCGGTGTGTACAAGACCCGGGAACGTATTCACCGCAACATGCTGATCTGCGATTACTAGCGATTCCGACTTCAAGAAGGCGAGTTTCAGCCTTCTATCCGAACTGGGACTGGCTTTGGTGCGATTTGCTTCACATCACTGCTTCGCTTCGCATTGTACCAGCCATTGTAGCGCGATTCTAGCCCAAGGCGTAAGGGAAATACTGACCTGACATCATCCCCTCCTTCCTCCCCGTTACCGGGGCAGTCCTACCAGAAAAATCCAACTGGTTGCAAGGGTTGCGCTCGTTGATGGACTTAACCAAACATCTCACGACACGAGCTGACGACGGCCATGCATCACCTGTCTCGAGGTTCCCGAAGGCACAGTTCTCTTTCGAGAGCCTTCCTCGGATGTCAAGCCTTGGTAAGGTTTATCGTTTACCATCGAATTAAAGATCACGCTCCACCGCTTGTGCGGGTCCCCGTCAATTCCTTTATGTTTTAATCTTGCGATCGTACTACACAGGTGGGATACTTAACGCGTTAGCTTCGCAACTCTGGGGGTCGATACCCAAAACTGCTAGTATCCATCGTTTACGGCGTAGACTACCGGGGTATCTAATCCCGTTTGCTCCCTACGCTTTCGTGCCTTAGTGTCAGAACCGTCCCAGTAACCTGCCTACGCTATTGGTGTTCCTTCTAATATCTACGGATTTCACTCCTACACTAGAAATTCCAGTTACCCCTAACGGTCTCGAGCTTAACAGTTTAGCTAATAGTCTGAATGGTTGAGCCACCAGATTTCACTAGCTACTTATTATGCCACCTACGCAACTCTTTACACCCAGTCACTCCGGATAATGCTCGGATCCTACGTATGACCGCGGCTGCTGGCACGTAGTTAGCCGATCCTTATTCATAAGTTACCATCATATTTCTCGCTTATAAAAGCAGTTTACAACCCGAAGGCCTTCATCCTGCACGCGGCGTTGCTCCATCAGGCTTTCGCCCATTGTGAAAGATTCCCTACTGCTGCCTCCCGTAGGAGTCTGGGCCGTGTCTCAGTCCCAGTCTGGATGATCATCCTCTCAAACCATCTAACGATCGTCGACTTGGTGAGCCTTTACCTCACCAACTATCTAATCGTACGCAGGCCATTCCCAAACCGGATAAATCCTTTAATCCGAAGATCACATGCGGTATTAGCCACTCTTTCGAGTAGTTATCCCTCAGTTTGGGGTATGTTCCCACGCGTTACTCAGCCGTCCGCCGCTCGTCAGCAGCTTCACTGTTCCCTCGTATCAGTCACTTGCTCAAAGGCCAAGTGCGACAAGAGAACGGTGAAGCCCTGCTACCGCTCGACTTGCATGTATTAGGCACGCCGCCAGCATTCATCCTGAGCCAGGATCAAACTCTCCATTAAAGTCGTTTAGCAAAGCTAAACTATAGAAAAATGAACCTTGTTCATAAATAACTGACGATGATAAGTTTTAGCCTCCGCTAAGCAAAGCCTAGCGATAATTCTAAAACCATAATTGCACAACTAAATTGTTAAATTCCTCACTCCGCAAGACCTTACGATTTAATCCCTCAAGATTTTCTCGCAGTTCCCGTGGAATATTCCTATTCTATATCACCTCGAACACAAAGTCAAGGACTTTTTTCGACTTTTTTCACTTTTTTGGGACTTTTTTACCAAATTCCCCACCAAATCGTCCAAAAACCTCGAAAATTGCCTAAAATCAACCTTAATTAGGCCCAAAACACCCGCAGTCCCGCCATTTTCTAAAACTTCCCTCCTGCCAGCCAAAACACCAGAAGACCTATAATAATCCCCAAAATCGTCCCCACAACGACCTGCGCCATCGTATGCCCCTCAACAACCGGCAATTCCGGCTTCCTCGCCTCCTCCAATAACTTATTCAGCGCTTTTCCCTGCTCCCCCACCGCATAACGCACATGAATTGCATCATATAATACAATCCCCCAAAACGCCACCGCCAACATAAAAATCGGTGAATCAAACCCCGAAAAGCACCCTAGATATACCGTCAGAGCCGTCACGCTCGCCGCATGCCCAGAGGGCATCCCACCCGAGCGCATCAGATAACCCACCATCTCCTTAAAATCACGCTTTTCCTGCTTCCTTGAAGAAACCACTCCAGTCACAAACTTCCAAAGTTGCGCCACCGCAAACCCGCAAGCAAACGCCACTAATGCATACCATGCTTTCATACCTCCATTGTAGCATAAACACTTACCGTTGTCTATCTTTCCCCTGTTTCCCCAGACGTAAACTTATTCTTTCTCTGAGGAACGCCGCTTCAAAATCGCCACCAACGCCAGCGAAAGAACCCCGGCCGCAGCCACCACCCACCACAACCATCCTCTCTCTGCCCTCACCTCACCCAACTTCGGTACCTCTACTTCTATCGCCTCTTCGCGATCATCTCTATCATCAACTTCAGCCTTCTCAGTATTGTTATCTGCCATCCCCTCTCCGCTAGCATCCTTAACTCCGGAAATCTCCTCGATAAAAGTTTCCCCGCCAGAAACACCGTTGCCAACGCCATCAATACTATCAGAACCAGCAAAACCAGAATCGCCAATCAAGTCACCATCTGTATCATCAGAACCGCCAGCATCAACCTCCATATCTGAGCCCGCCCCAGTTCCGTTCCCCGAATCACCCTCAAAGCCATCCCCTGTATCGCCTTCAAAATCAGCCCCGCCAGAACCTTCGTTGTCATTATCCCCTATCTTTCTCATCCCAGCAATCCGCTCTCTTAAAATCGCCGCCTCCATAATCTCAGCTTCCACCCCTGCTGCCTTTGCTAGTAGTTCCTCAATCACCGTCAATTTCCCCTCTTCTTGCGTCAAACTCCAATCTAAAGCCTCCTCTGACATCTCTGGGATCATTGCTAGCCCATCCAAAACCACCCCTATATCATCTAGTCTCCCCGCCAGCGTCGACCGCCACTCCTCCTCCCAAGTCGCTACCTCCTCCTCTTCAAACAAATCCCAGCCAATCGACGGCAGATACTTCACCGTCCCCTGTTCCCGATCCACCACTTCCATACACGTCCCCGTTCCCCAATTCTGAAAGCCCGAAGCATGCACACACCCCCGATAATCTACCTTCCCTCGCACCCAAATCGGTTCCGCCCCTTCATTTGCTAAATCCTTAAACTCTGCCGCATAATACAAAATGTCCGACAAATTCACCTCAGTTAAATCATACTGCAGCCGCGAGTTTCCAATCGTCAAAGGAATCGTAGCGTAAGAATGTAACCCCATATTCGACAACACCTGTTCCTTCGCCACCTTCGCCCACTCCGCCTCAAGCTCCGTCCAATCCTCGAGTAGCGCATCCACCTCCGCCTCTGTCCAGCCATTCTCATAATCCATGCTCGCAACCCATGCCCGTTGAATCTGTATCTCCTGCCCAATCGGACTATCCATCTCCACCTCAATTACCCCTTCTCTCGGCTTAATTACTTGGATATGAAACCTCGCATCAAAATCATTCAGTACCGGCCATTCCGTCGTTGTTCTCTGTTCCGTCGCCTCCGCGGTATCCACTTCCGCCTCTAGCGCGTCCGTTCCCATGTCTGTTTCTAACGCATAAATCTCCTGCACCGGTGTCACCGCCAAAGTTAAAATTAATAGCAAAACTGGTAATTTTTTCATATTTTCTCGCAGTTATTTTTAATATTCTCCGAGTGTAATACAAATTTTTCCAAAATAACAAGCACAAGCACGTTAAAATCCCGAAAATCCTCCAAAATCACCAAAAATACCCTGTTTTGAACACATTTTTTACTCAAAAATCACTCTTTGAACAATTTTATTACTCACTCAAAACACGTTTTTCTTCACCAAAAACGCTAAATTTTCAGCCGCAAAATCCACCAAACTCACACATTTTTCGCACAAAATCATTTTTCCATGCTAAAACGAAAGTGTCTACTACTTCACATTAAATACAAGTTAATTTTTGTTTGTATGGCATATCATATTTTTCTGTATTGAAATGGCACCATAGCGATTGCAAGTACAGGAAACGTGTGAAAACGCCCGACAAACTTGTAGTGAAGGAGTAGACGCCCGCTGTGGTGCCTTTTTTAGTTTCCTTCTCGGAATTAAAAACAGGCATCCGGCAGGCGTCTATTACCTAAAAGGAGGGCTGTGATGCTAAAACGCCAAGATATAAAACCTAATTCTTCTGGAAAAGTAAGTTGTTTGCTTCTGCTTTTACTAACTTTTTTACTTATCAATTCCATAACTACTTCTGTCTATGCTTTCGATAGCGCTCCGGATGACGGCGGGACTGGAAATACTGGCAGTGACTCTGGTTCATCAACTATCACTTCCACCGTCAACATTTCCTTCACTCCAGAAAGTGGTTCTGCTTCACTAACTCCTATCTCTGCCGACGGTGCTTCGGCTCGTTATTCCATCAAAGCCACCGTTGGCGTAGAAAACTCTGGAGGTTATACGGTTTATTTAGGTAGTAATAAATCAGAACTAACAGGTAAGAATACTGGCGCAACTATTAACGGCGTTACAAGTTCGGCAACTTATGAAGAATTGCCACTTAACTCTTGGGGCTATAATGCAATAGAAGGAGAAACTGCTGGTACTACTTTTTCTAAAGTCCCAACTAATAACCGTGGAGACGTTATCGCTAGCAATAACTCTACTAACATCAAAGAGGACAACGAAACCTTCACCTTAAGTTTTGCAGCGCATATTGGGAATGATAAGCCAGCCGATACTTATGAGAATGAGATTACTTTGAGCGTGGTGAGTAGTCCGCTGGAAGTGGTGGGACTCAAAGGAATTGCGTCGATGCAGGAAATGACACCGGAGATTTGCGAAGCGAGCGAAGTTGGTGATACAAAGCAACTTGTTGATCTGCGTGATGATAAAAGTTATTGGGTGAAGAAAATGCCAGATAATGGCTGTTGGATGGTGCAGAATTTGGATCTGGATCTTGGGTCTAGTTGGCCGGATGCTAGATTGTCGGATTATGATGTTGCGAGCACGGCATATAAACCGGTGGCGACGGCAACGATAGCGAATGCTGCGACTGTTAGCAACGTGAATACTGGCACAAGGTCTTGGAGTCTTGGGGATTATGTGATTATAAATCCAGAGAGTTCGAGCGATTGCGGGTCTTCAAAAAGCAGTTTCGCGGAATGTCCGCAGCAGTTTTCCAATATAGCAGGGCAAACGGCTTCGACGAATCCTGATTTTTATGTTCAAAACGGCAAGAAGACGGCGGCTGGTGGGGAATATGATGCACACTATCTAGTCGGTAATCACTATCAATGGAATACGGCGACGGCTGGAACTGGTGGGACGATTATATCGGGTCAGGCAAACGGATCAATTTGTCCGAAGGGATGGAAGCTTCCAGAATCGAATGTAGCTACAGCAGGTTCCTTTGGCGGCCTCATTAATGCGGGTTCGATTGATACTGATGTGGCTAAGTTGACCTCTGCCCCGTATTACTTTGTTAGGAGCGGATACATCCAGCAGACTACCGACAGTCTGTTCTACAGCGCCGGCGACCGAGGTCGATACTGGTCTTCTACCCCAAACTCCAGCAACAGCAACGCCTATAACCTCTACTTCGCTGGCACCGCCACCGTCAGCCCATCCACTGGCAGCAGTCGGTACTACGGCAACTCCATCCGTTGCATCGCCCGCTAGCCCCTTTAAAGGTTCTCCGCCCCAGCCTCCGCAACCGCCAAAAATAAGTCACAAATCTCCACCTGCGCAAAACGCAGACCCGGAGAGCGATATAGCACATACTTATTCCTTTTTACAATAAATATATATCGCGATATTAATCTAAAAGTCTACCCAACAGACCTAAGAAACTTATCCTGGCGGGGCGGCGGCTGGGGCGGAAACCCAACCAAACCCGACTAAATCAACCAGGGCAAAACCCCACAAAGCCCGGCCGAAAACCAAACATTCAACAAAGAATAACTTGATAGAAAAGACTAGATTAAGTACTTTTCGAATCATATCAAGGCTGACGCGGGTCGAAATCACGGTCCGAAAGACTCGATTTCGAGAGCGTCACCTGATGAGGAAAGTGCTTACTAGACTTTTCCGTTGAGAACCTTCTATTCTTCCCCTTCTTCCTCTGGCATCACCACCCCGATCGACGCCACGGTATCTCCATCGTTCAGGCGCATAATCCTCACCCCTTGCGTTGCGCGCCCAAGCGTCGGGATTTCCTTCACCGCAATCCGAATCGCCTGACCCTTCGTCGACATCATGATCACTTCCTTCGCTTCCGGATCCAGTGTATGTACCGCCACGATCGAACCAGTCTTCTCCGTCACCGCCGCAACCTTAATTCCAACCCCGCCTCGCGCGTGCGTCGGGAAGTTCTTCGCCAAAGTCGCTTTACCATAACCATTCGCCGAAACCACTAACAACTTCTGATTTTCATCTTTAATCACGTCCATGCCGACGATTTCATCTTTCGGACGCAAGCGGATTCCGCGCACCCCCTTCGCCGAACGCCCCATAGACCGCACGTCTTTCTCATTGAAGCGCATCGCCTGCCCCGCCGAAGTCGAAATCACTACATCATGATCCCCAGTCGTCTCCTGAATCCACTTCAACTCATCACCCGGGTCGAGTTTAATCGTCACTAACCCATTCGCTCGAATATTCAAATACTCCTTCACCGGCGTTTTCTTGATCGTGCCCTTCTTCGTCGCCATAAACAGATAGCCGTCGATGTTCGCGCCTTGCTTAATAATCGCCGTCACCTTTTCGTCTGGGTGCATGTTCAACAAGTTCACCGCCGCCGTTCCCTTCGCGGTCATCGACGCCTGCGGCACTTCATACGCCTTCATCCGGAAAATCCGCCCCTGATTCGTGAAGAATAACAAGAAATCATGCGAATTCGTCGTCACAATCTGGGAAATCACATCTTCTTCCTTCGTCGTCATTCCCTTACGGCCTTTTCCACCCCGGTTCTGTCGCCGGAAGTCATTCTGCAAAACCCGCTTCATATAATTCTCGGTCGTCAGCAACACAACGCTCTCTTCGTCCGGAATCAGCTCCTCTTCCGAGAACTTCCCAACTTCATGATTGAAAATCTTCGACTTGCGCGCATCGCCATATTTATCTTTCAGCGCCAAGAGCTCTTCCTTCACAACTCGGAGAATCTCACTCTCGCTCGCCAAAATCTTCTCATATTCCGCAATCTGCGCGAGTAGCGCCCGAAGTTCTTCCTCAATTTTGTCACGTTCAAGACCTTGGAGCCGACGTAGCTGCATCGCGAGAATCGCCGCTGCCTGGATTTCCGACAACCCGAACCGCTCCATGAGTCGCTTGTCCGCGTCATCATAACTCTCGCGAATCGTCTTAATAACTTCATCAATATTATCAAGCGCAATCTTCAAGCCTTCAAGGATATGTGCACGTTCCTTTGCCTTCCGGAGGTCATACTCCGTCCTCCGCCTGACGACTTTCTGTCGGTGTTTGATAAACTCTGCCAGAATCTCTTTCAACCCGAGCACCCGCGGCTGCACCCCGTCGACCAACGCCAACATATTATAATGGAACGTAGTCTGTAGCGGCGTCATCCGATACAATTGGTTCAAAATCTTCTTCGGGAACGCATCTTTCTTCAGCTCGACTACCACTCGGATTTTCCCGCGTGCCGACTCGTCGCGCGCATCCGCAATATGATCCAACTTCTTATTCAAAACCAACTCTCGCACCTTCTCGATGAAGCCTTCTTTGCTCATCCCGTAAGGTACTTCCGTAATGACAATCGCATAGCGGCCATTCTTCTTCTCTTCGATATTCGCCACCGCCCGAATCGTCACCGACCCCTTCCCTGTCGCATAAGCCTGTTTCATCGGCGTCCCGCCATAAACTTCCGCCCCCGTCGGGAAATCCGGACCCTTGACGTGCTCCATCAGCCCATCGAGAGAAATCTCCGGATTATCGATCTGCGCCACCGTCGCGTCCACCACTTCCGACAAGTTATGCGGCGGAATATTCGTCGCCATACCGACCGCAATACCCATCTGCCCGTTCAAAAGAATATTCGGGAGCGCCGCCGGCAAAACCACCGGCTCCTGCTCGGTACCGTCGAAGTTATCCCGGAAATCCACCGTCTCCTTCTCAATATCCGTCAAAAGTTCCGCCCCAACCTTATCCATCCGCGCCTCAGTATAGCGATAGGCCGCTGGTTCATCCCCATCCATCGAACCGAAGTTGCCTTGACCTTCAATCAGCGTATAGCGCATTTTCCACGGCTGCGCCAAGTTCACCATCGCCATATAAATCGACGAGTCGCCATGCGGGTGATATTTACCCATCACGTCACCAACGATACGCGCCGACTTCACCGTCGCATGCGGAGCCTTCCAGCCATTCTTATTCATCGTATATAATATACGGCGATTCACCGGCTTCAAACCATCGCGCACATCCGGGAGCGCACGGTCAATAATCACCGACATCGAATACTTCAAGAAGTATTCTTCCATCGTACTCTCGACGCCCCGCTTCTCAATCCCGTCAATCACTTCCCCGCTCACTTCTTCCCCCGCCACGGTCATGTCTTTCACCTCATCAGCCCCCTCAGGAGTGTTCATATTCTTCATTTCTTTTTCTTTGTCCATTGCCGAGCTCCTTCCTTAAAAGTCCAAATCATCAAGATCGACCGTCGCCGCCCCTGCCTGAATAAAGTTTTTACGCAAATCCACCTGGTCGCCCATCAGCTTCGTAAACACCGCGTCCGCCTTCTCGGCATCGTCGATATGTACCTGAACCAGAATCCGATTCTCCGGATCCATCGTCGTCTCCCAAAGCTGCTTCGCATCCATTTCACCAAGACCCTTGAACCGCTGTTGCGCCGTATAGCCTGCCTGCTTGAACCGCTCTTGGCTCTCGTCAACTTTCGTCCCCGCCGCTTTCCGTTCCGCAATCTTCTCCGACAGCTTCTTCTCTAGCGCCGCCTCATCATACATATAATCAATTTTCCTAGTCGACCCCGTCCCCTTAATCAAGCCAAACAGCGGCGGCTTCGCCAGATACACATGTCCCGCCGTAATCACATCTGGCATATACCGGAAGAAGAACGTCATCAACAGCGTCGCAATATGAAGACCGTCGACATCAGCATCCGTCATAAAGATGATTTTATGATACCGGAGACCCTGAATGTCGAATTGCTCACCAATCCCCACCCCGAGACCTTTAATCAACGAAACCAGCTCCTGATTCGCCAACATCTTATCAAGCCGCGCCCGTTCCGTGTTCAAAACCTTACCACGCAGCGGCAAAATCGCCTGAATCTTCGGATTCCGACCTTCCTTCGCCGAACCCGCCGCCGAATTACCCTCGACGATAAAGAGCTCGCATTCGCTCCGGTCACGCGACGAACAATCTGCCAACTTCGATGGAAGGTTCAGCCCTTCAAACGCCCCTTTCCGAATGACGTTATCTCGCGCCGCCCGCGCCGCTTTTCGCGCCCGCGCCGCAAGAGTCGCCTTCCCGACAATTTTCTTCGCAACCGCCGGATTTTCTTCCAAATAATACCCGAAATACTCGGTCATCACCTTGTCGACATAGCTTCGCACCTCTGGATTTCCGAGCTTATTCTTCGTCTGCCCCTCAAACTGCGGATCCGGCAACTTCACCAAAATCACCGCCGTCAGCCCTTCCTTAATATCATCCCCCGTCAAATTCGGCTCTTTCTCTTTCAAAAGCCCATTTTTCCGCGCATAATCATTAATCACCCGGTTCATCGCCGTCCGGAACCCAACCACGTGCATCCCACCCTCAGGCGTCAAAACGTTGTTCGCAAAAGGTTTAATCGTCTCCGAGAACGTATCATTATACTGCAATGCGACCTCAATCATCGTATCTTCCATCTGCTTCTCAACGTAGAAGATGTCATCCGAGACCACTTCCTTCCCCTCGTTTAGGCGTCGCACATAACTCCGAATCCCGCCCTCAAAGTAGAACGACTCGCGCGCCCCCGTCCGCTCGTCCTTCACCTCAATCAAAATCCCCTTCGTCAGATACGCCTGATGCCGCGCATAATTTGACACCCAACCATAATCAAACGTCGTCGTTTCTTTAAAAATCGTCGGGTCCGGATAAAACGTCACCGACGTCCCCGTCCCGTCCGTCTCCCCAATAATCTCTAGCCCCTTCCCCAGCGTCTTCCCCTGTTCAAACTCAATGTGGTGGACTTTTCCGTTCTTCCGCACCTCAGCAATCATCTTATTTGACAACGCGTTCACCACCGACGAGCCCACACCGTGCAGACCCGAAGAAACCTTATACCCGCCCCCGCCGAACTTACCACCCGCGTTCAAGACCGTCAGCACCGTCTCCAGCGTCGACTTCCCTGTCTTCGGGTGAATATCGACCGGAATACCGCGCCCGTTATCATCGACCCGAATCCCCCCGTCCGCAAGAATCGTAATCACGACCTTCGTACAAAAACCAGCAATCGCCTCATCAATCGCGTTATCCGCGATTTCCTTCAAAAGATGATGTAAGCCATCGTAACCCGTCGACCCAATATACATACCCGGCCGAATCCGCACATGCTCCAACCCCTCCAAGACCTGGATTTGCGAACTGTCATATTCTTGCCCACTACTTTTTTGTTTTTCAGACATTCAGATACCTCAGCTTACATTACCTCTTTATTTTATCGCACTTCCAAGATAAAATCAACCCCGAACCGCCATATACATATTATATATACAGCACCTACTTCCCCTCAATCTCCAATTCCTCAAAACTCACAAAACTTGTTGTAGTATTTTCATCACCCAATATCTTATCCGCCTCGTCAAGCAGCGCATCGAAGCCATTTTCCTCAACTTCCGCCTGCGTCGCGCCCGGCCGGAACGGCAAACGCTGTTCCCGCACGCATTGCGCCAAAAACACCTTCATCGCCGCCGTCGACGACATCCCCATCTGTTTGAAGACCTTTTCCGCTTCCGTTTTTAGCTCTTTATCCACCCTAAAGGCCATTCTCACTATTTCGCTCATGCTTGTATTTTTACCTTTCTTCTTGACATTATACCAAAATACTATCTCAAGCACAAGCCCTTTGTATGCCCATTGTGCGCACACTAGGCACACACCGTATGCCACAGCCCATTTGGCACTCATACCCGAAGACCGCCAAAAATCCTCGCCAAAACACCAAAACCATGACCTAACTGCCCCACAAATCACTATTTTCACCACCCAAGCCCCACAATTCCCCCAAAACTCAAATCCGCGAAAATCCTCCGAAAATCACATAAGAAATCCAAAGAAAATGCCCCGGCCGCGCAATACGACCGGGGCAAATCCCTCAAAAAACCGAAAAACCTCAATGCTCACACGCAGAAACCCAAGAAAACTTACTTAATACCTCGCCGCCGCCAGCGTCTGATACAACCTCTGGTAGTATCCCATCGTCTCCGGTCCGAGATACCGCACTTCTCCAGCGCTATACGACGCATGCGGCACTTCATAGCAGCCGTCCGCCTTCATGAACAACGCCAAATCCGTGAAATCCGCCTCGATAACATCTTCCGCCGCCACCTTCGGCAAATTGGCGTCGCTATACTTATAGCCCCGCCAATAAACCAAACGTCCATCCTTCAGACCCCATATCGTCGACGAATAATCCTTCGGCATCGTCACCGTCTCATTGAAAAACGCCGCCACCGCGCCGCCCTCTCCGAGCAACAATAACTCCGAACCGGTAAAGGCATATACCTGATCCTTTGGTGAAACCAGTCCCAGCTCCTGGCACTTTGCATATTCATTCGCATATTCCATGGCCTTTTGCTGCTCCGATTCCCCGAAAGTCACCGCACCCGACTCATCTTCGATCTCCGGTCTCGTCGCGTCCAGTTGCGCGATTTCCTCGGCCGTCTTCGGCAGAGCGCACCGATTATAGAGAGTTGCCGTCTTTTCGTCCAGTTCGCACTCCCAATGGTCGACCAGCTCTCCCTGTTTATACAGCCAGACGCCCGTCGATGTCATGAAGAATGTTCCCCGCTGCGTCCTTAACTCGCCGTAAATCGCGCCCAGGCCTTCCACGCCCGCCGAGATCCCTCCCGGCAAATCGGCATAAAAATCCCAGCGGTACAACCAATCGTAGCCATGAGTACCGTCTTCATTCCAGCTCGTATACCGCGTATTTCGCTCGCCGAGCGCCACCTGCAGCTCCTTTGATACGCCTTCGCGCTTCCACCAAGCCTCATCCTCGAAGCCAGCATAAGCCAGCCCCAGCGGATCAGTCGTCTGGTCATAACGCCACGCCTCGTACTGGTATTCCAGATATCCGTCCAGGTTATCCACCTCTACCGTCGTCGAGCCGTCATGCGACCGTCGCGTCGAACCGTCCCACTCTCCAACCTGATACTGCCGCAGCATTTCATAGGGGTCGTCGATGTCATAGGTCTGTTTATCCAGCATCAGCGCTCTGACGCCGTCCACGACCAGCCACCCCGACACCAGCTCCCGATGTTCCTCGGTCTCGTAGTCAATCGGTATAATCGGCACCGCTACATCAAGATAGAAACAATGCTCATAATCCGCGCTCCAAACGAAATAGGTCTCCAGGTCATTATACGAATCCGTCCAGACGCCCCAGATTTCCGGGCTCTCCAGCCAAGATTCCACAACGCCTTCCAGCGTCCATTCCTTCGTCGGCAACACCGCCTCTGGATAATTCTCCCGGCAATACTCCCGGAACTCCGCGTCTGTCGTTATCTCCGAGCCCCCATAAGGGTCGACGGACGTATACACCTCGCTCATCCGATCCGTCCGCACGCCATTCTCGTCCAAAATCTCCGCCTCTATCTGATATTCTCGCAGCTCCGCCTCCTTCTTGGCCAATTTCTCGTCTTTCTCTGTCAACGCCGCCTCTTTCTCTGCCAATTCCGCCATATACTGCCGTTCCGCCGCCTCAAAGCCATCCTCACGCCCATATATCAGGCCCACGCACAGCATCGTTACTGCTACCACGATAACCGTAATTATGGTCGCCCAGCTTCTCCAGCGCACTACAGCCGTATTCTCCAGGATCCATTCAGGTTTCATAATTTCCTCCTTTTTCTGAGGGGTTAAGGTGCTTACTCCACAAACTCGCCTCCTCCTTTCACTCAATTTCACCAAGAACTAAACCTAGCTATTTTGAGTTCACAGATTCGCGCCCACCCCCGATATTTTTGTAGATCCTACCCGCCTAGTCTAACACTTCCCTATCGCATCCGCAAGCATAAGCCTAGCCCGCCAACCCCAATCCCACAACCATAAGCCTCATCGTCAACTCACATCATGGCACACACCAGACACACAATAGGCACACAATGTGTGCCTATCTCATTCAAAATGCTAATGCAACTTATTCCTTCAGCACCGCCCTGACGAATAACCTCTGCGTATAGGTCTGCTCCGCCCGAATCCACTCCCCCGTACAAGTAATCAGCGTCAGAGTCGGCGTCTCCGCGTCCACCGGCCGATCCGCCACCTTCATATACGCATCCGCCTCCGCACCCTTATCCTTATAAACCATCTCTGTCACGGCATAGGTAAACTTCCGCCCATCGCCCATTTCTATCACAATTTCATTCCCCGGCACGAGGTTCGGCAACCACTTAAACACCCCGTCCCCCAGCGGCCCACCATGCCCGTCAATCACCGTCGCCCACTTCCCGACTCGCCCCGGATACGCCGACCGATAATACCAACCCACGATATACGAGCTATCCGGCGCGCCCATCGCACCCCCGCTAGTCAGCCCCACCTCAATAATCGGCACATTATAGAGATCAACCGCCGCAATCGTCAAATACCGTGGCTTATTCGCCGCCACCGTATACGCGCTCCAATCCGAAATCTCCGTCTCTGGCACCAGCGGCTCATTCCCGTCCGCCGGGCCCACCGGCTCTGGCTCCGGCTCTTCCTCGATCACTTCCTCCGCCACAACTTCTTCCGCCGGCGCCTCATGCTCCCAGAGGCAAACTGCCGCCGTAATCCCTCCAGCAATCACCAAAATCAGCGCCGCCAGCCCAATCAACCAGCGCCGCTTACTTTTCGTCACACCTTTCCGCGTCTGCCTCTTTGCTGAAACCGCCTGCGCCTTCGTCGACCCCCTCGTCGCCTTCGCAGTGCTCACCGAAGCCTTCGCCGACTTCTTCGCCGCCTTTGCCGTTTTCTTCACCGCATTTTTCGCCTGCGTCGCTCGCTTCCCCGCCCGCTGCGCCTTCGGCACAGAAACCTCCGCCTTCGCAGAAACCCTAGCAGAAGACTTCACCTTCCCCGCAGCCCCCTTTTTCGTCGTTTTTACTGTTTCTTTCTTCATCTTATTTTTATTTTACCATAATAAACACAAAATATCAATCACCGCGCCATCATAAAATCGTCACTCTGCATCTTCTCCGCAAATTATCGCCTAACTTTCCGCTTACGACCCTTCACCCCAATCACTCCGAACGCAATCAAACTTCCTACGATATAAACCCCCGCCGCAATCCCGCCAATCATCCACCCAATTTTCGCCGAAGAGCCAGTCGCCTGCTCCTCCGTCGGCCCAATCAAAGCATCATCCGGCAAATCCTCCCCCTGCGAGCCGTCCACACCGCCGCTAACTTCCCCGCTAATGCATTCCTTCGTCGCATCCCCAGTCCGCACAAGCAGCCTCCCCTCGCCAGTCAGCTCATACGAAACCCCGCCAAATAGCATATCTTCCTTCTCAGCAATAGTCAGTTCATTGTCCCCGTTCAGCTCAATCACATACTTCTTAACCGGAATACTCCCGCCATACGCCTCAAGCTTAATCTCCCCCTTATAATCAGTCAGGACAATCCTCGAAATATACCCGCTCTCATCCGGCATCGGCTCAAGCTCAACCAAAAAGTTCCCGCCCTCTGACTGCCCGCCGCAGTAGCTCACGCTTTCCCCGTCATTCACAATCCACGCCAGCCCGCAGGCCGCCTGTGCCTCCCCTGTCGGCCACGCGCCCGCCCCCAACATCATCCCCAGCACCATCATCCCCACAAGAACCTTTTTCATCTCAAACTCCTTTCCCCCATTATATCACCTTTCACCCCTAATTCACCTTTTCCAACCCCTCAAACACATAATTCCCCTCCGCATTCTTCCGAAACGTCCACTTCACCAACCCCAGATTCCTCTCCTTCGCCTCCGCAAGAATCTCCTCATCCGTCAGACCTTCTTGATCCCCGCTCCACACAATACCTGACGTTTCGTAGGGTATCATCACTGCCAACACATTACATACCGACCCGCCACCAACCTGATTCCCGCCATCATCAAACTGCGGGTCCGGCCTACAGTTCATCGTCAATGCCCGTTCGTAAAGATAAATCACCTCTCGCATCACATCATCTTCTCCAATCATCGCCGTCTTCTCCGCCCTCTCCAGTCTTCGCAAATATTTGTATCCCCCTGCATCTGTCCCGCCTTCCAGCTCAACAAACTCATCCGTCTCCGCCTCATATATCACGAATGTCATCCCAGTCGGTACGCCTACCACTCCCTCTTCCAGATATCCATATTTCTCTTCCGTAAGCAGAATATCTTCCCCGAACATCTCTTGATACTTCACTCGCACCGCCTCTCCGCTCCAGTTCTCCGCTTGGTTCAGCGCCATCTGCAGCTGCGCCGCTTCCTTCAAGCCTTCATCGACCTGCCCATCCAACCTCACGTCACTATAAAACCATTGTATCGGCGAAATCTCAAACTGTCCATATAGCCTCTTTACCACCTCATCATCCAAGCTCAATTCGACCAGTTGCGCCTCCGATTCATCCGCCCCCTCCGGTTTTTCAACCACAACCGTATTCTCGCCATTCCCCTCCTGCTTGTCGTTATTTCCGTCTTTATCGCGCCCGCCCAGAATCACGCTCACCGCTATCCCGGCGATAATCAAAACCACCGCCAAAATAATTACAACCACCAGCGTTTTCCGACCTTTTGCGTTTGCCTTCTTCAAATCTTCCTTCGCCCGTGCGTTATCTTCAATCAACATCGCCCGCGCTTCCGCCTCCGTAATCCCCTGCCCCTCGCCAACGCTCCCCGAAAGATCTGGCTTGGGCCCTTCAGAATCCGTTTTAAGCCCTCCCGGAGCCGTTTTTAGCGCCGTTTCATTCAGATCGCCCAGAGACTCGTTTTCAAGCATAACCGGCTTATTTTCGCCCTCTCCGCGCGTCACAGAGCCATTTTCCGTGGGCATATTACCCGCAGGAACAGCCTCCACCGCATATACCGTCGTTTCCGCGCCATTTACACCACCGTCGCCTTCCCTAGCAGCAAAATCATCTTCCGAAGGCTCATCGCTCCCGTTGTAATTAATCTTAAACCCCGGCAGTTCTAAATCCTTATCCTTGTCGTCCATTTTTTGCTCCTTTTTGTTTTTATGCTTGAAAATCTCAATTTCGCTTCCGCTTGAAACACTTCTTGTCGCTAGGAACCACGTTATTTCCGCCTCACCTTAAACATCACCTCATCCGGCTTCTTCGCCTCAGCAGTATCACCTTCAACATTCATCGCGCCGCTAGCCGCACCCTCCTCGGCGGCACCAGCTTCCGTCTTCGCCTCGCTCATCTTCTCTTTTTTCTTCTTCCAAGCCTCCAGGAAACTTTCCTTCCCCGTCGAAGCCGCAACCCCCGTCGAAACCCCAGTCGACACCCCGGTCCCAGTCGAAGCCTCCGTCGAATCAGACCCCGAGTTAGGACTCGTCGAACCAGCCGCACCCGTCGAGTTACCAGAACCCCCAGCAACCCCAGAACCAGAGAGCGTCACCGAACCCTGGTTCGCCGCAGCGCCAGCGGCTTCCGCGCTCTTCCACCTCTCCTTAATCTCCGCCTCGACCTCTTCCCGCGTCTTCGCATACTTCGCCGCCGAATACTCCTTCATCGTTTCAAGCAGTTCCGGTTTCGCCTCGCCCATCGGAGGCAAAAGGCTCATCGTAAACGGCGCTGACGGCAAATTATACATCATCACCGTTGCAATCGCCTGATAATTCCCCTGTTTATGAAGATCTTCCGCCGAAAACACCGGCGAAAACGCCTTTTCCATCAGCTCCGCATCCGTGACCCCGAGGCGGCCCGACATAATCGTCCCCACGTTCCCGAGAATCCCTTCACGAATCTTATCTGTTAGCTGCGTCATGAACTGGTTCGCCAGGAACAAGTTCAGCCGATATTTCCTCGCCTCTGATAGAATCGACTCAAAACTCTCCGTCGCAAAGTTCTGGAACTCATCTACGAACAGACAGAAATCCTGCCGTTCATCCTCCGGAATATCCGCCCGACTCATCGCCGCCGCCTGAAATTTCATCACCAGAATCATACCGAGCAGCTGCGAGTTAATATCGCCTAGCCGCCCCTTTGACAAGTTCACCAAAAAGATTTTCTTGCTATCCATAATTTCGCGAATATTGAAACCGCTTTTGGTTTGTCCGAGAATATTCCGCATGATCGTATTCGAGAGGAACGGCCCCCACTTCGACGTAAACCAAGTAATCACCTCGCCCGCATCGTTCGACTTTTGTGACGCCGGGAACTCCTTCGTCCAATAATCATAGACCGCCTTATCTGTAACGTATTTTAGTTTCGACTTCACAAACGCCGGATCCGTAAAACATTGCGGAATATCAATAAATGTCGCCCCGTTCGGATCCGCCATCAAAAGTAGCGCCGCATTCCGGAACATATGCTGCCCACGCGGCCCGAAGAACCCCTGATTATTCGGATCAAATAGACTCTGCAACATATTAATCCCCTCTTGCACAATAAAGTCCTTCTGGTCGTCCGAAGTAAACTCAAACATATTCATCCCTACCGGATGTTCAATATCCGCCGGGTCAAAATAGATAATGTCATCAATCCGATCCTCCGGCACCTTACTCATCAGAAGTTCCACCGCGTCCCCGTGTGGATCGATAAACGCGAAACCCCTCCCGTCCACCATATCTTGATAAGCCACATTCGTCAGCAAAACCGACTTACCCATACCAGTTGACCCAATCACGTAAGTATGTCGCCTTCGGTCATTCTCTGACAATCGAATCTCCTTCTTCGTTCCTCGAAACTCATTCACCCCCAGCAGCACCCCTTCCGTCACCAACTTCGCCGGCCCTTCGACCTGCTTCGTCGCTTGTCGCTCCACCTGTGACGTCGGAATCGCATTCTGCGCCGGGAGATGGAACAGAGACGCCAGCTCCACGCTGTTCAAAATATTTGTTCGCTCATTTCTTGGGAACATCCTGAACACAAAATCTACCGACAGCTTCCGCATATCCTTCAAAGCATCATACTGAAACCCATTATAATTCTGCGAATCAAACTGCGAAAATGACGCCACCACGCTACTTAACATCGCTTCCGACCGCGACTTCTCCTTCGCGCTAGCCACGACCCGAATTAACGTCTCGAACCCTGGGTACTTCGTTTTGTTCTCTATTGCCGCGATCTCTTCCTGCTTCAAATTCGACAACGTATCTTCGCCATCCTTCAAAGTATCATGCTCCTCCGGCGGCCGCCAAAACGCAATCGCAAAGTCCCTCATGAGCTGCGCCGCTTCATAAAGTGCTTTGCTTAAAATATTTGTTCGTTTTCCGGATTGCTTCCGACCTTTTCTTAAATCTTTTACTCGCTCCTGTGAAATTTTTGTCCAACTTCCATCCGTCGGCCTGAACAAAATTTGTAACCCAATTCCTTCGCCCTCTTTCGTCCCCGACATCGCATTTAAGAGTGCGAGGCTTCCGTCTCGCTGACTCACTTCATAAGTGCTAATCGGGTAGACAAACTCTTTCTTAAGCGTTAGTTCTCCGCCCGCAATCGTGTCCGTCGTCACCTCTTTCGCAAAGATGCTATCCTGTTCAATTTCCTCCAGTCGCGCCGAAGGATACGCCGAAATCACCGCTTGTTTCACCGTCTCTGTAATCACCGCCGGCACCACCGCATAATATTTAATCAACCCATTCGCCGCAATAATCTCGAAGGACAGATGCCTCTGCCCAAACACCCGGCTATCAAACCCTTTCTTCAACGTCGAAGAAATAATTGAATACATCACCTGCGCCTGGCTCAGCGCTTCATTCGTCACATCGCGTTCATCACGCCCTCCCGTCTGAATATCATCCGTCGACGGCGGCAGATGAATCAACATTGGCACCATCTTCAGCCCCCGTTCATAATCCTTCGCCTTCCGCTGCCGCCCCAGAATCATCGCCACCACAATCGCCGCCGCTATTACAACCACAACCGCGATAATAATACCAACTACCATCTCACCCTACCCATTTCGTTCCTTAAAAATCCTCGGCTGCGCAAACGCCTGCATCATCGCCTCCATCCCCGCAAACCGATAATTCTCCACCTCATTCGGCGAAAAACTCTTCTTCCGAAGCAGCTTCCCCATCTCCGCCGACACACCCTTCGCGATTTCTTCCTGACTTTTCGCCTGAACTTTCGCCCCAAAACTCCGCTCCGGATCCAATTCGCTAAGCAGGTTTTCTCTATCATCCGCCAAACGCTCCGCTTCCTCGATCGCGCTCTCCCCCATAACCGAACCTTCCGCCGTTTCCCCTCTAATCGGCCCCACCACTTCACCCCCGAGCAAATTCCCCGCCATCCCACTCCTAGCCGAGCGCCCCGCCGCCTCACCCCTAACCGAACTTAAGTTCGGTACAATTTCATTTCTAGCATATCCGTTATCCGCCTCGGCCATCTCATACACACGTTCATTTTCCGCCCGCTCACGCGCCGACAAATGCGCCGCATCCGGATTGTAGGTCAAAACCTGACCTATCGCCAGCCCACCAATCCCTCGCGCCTGCGCCTGGCTAACTCCCCCTCCACCTTCATTCCGAATAGCTTCTCTCACCCCATTCTCAACACCAAAATCACCATTCTCGGCACCAAAACCAACGCTCGCGTCAGTCACACGATTAATTTCATCAGTCATCTCTTGAGCTGTCTGCGCTCTCTGTCTCACCTCACGACCATCCATAAGCCAATTTTACCATAAAAACTTTCGTTTTACAGAGTTTTCCGCATTTTTGTACACAAAATTTATTCGTTTTCTACACAAGCATTAGCACTCTTACTTCCATTTTGCCAATTCTCAATTCACTTCAACCCGCTCCCAGCGCGCCAAAAGCCGCATTTTTAGCACTCTCGTTTCTATTCTGCTAATGCTATCCCCTCTTGCTAACCAAGAAACACCCCAACAATACAAACACAACCGTCAACCCCACCGTCAACGGGCTCATCGAGCCTAAAGACTGCGCCAAAAGCAGCATAATCGGCCCAAACGCGATCATCGCTCCATACATATAGCTCTTCCTTCCCATCTGTTTCCCTGTCATTTTCAAAAAGAGCTTCACAAGCGCAACCGCAATCCCCAGCATCAAAACATAAACTGCTGTAAAAAATACCAAAACCCCTAACGGGCCAATGCCCGCAGGGGTAGTAAAATTCAACATCGTCAGCAAAATCACTGCCGCAATCAAACTTAAAACCGGAATCAGATGCTTAGGCATACTCCCATTATACCATATTTCAAGCATAACCTATGTAAAGCATGCCGTTACGCCAAAAACTTGCAACCCTAGTGCAAGTTCCAAGCATAAACAACACGGACAACAGTAAAACGTATTCAGCCCTTCATCTGCTCGGTATCTTCCCTGCCTCTCTGCCAATGTCTGCCATTTCCGAAAACCCGCCAAAACCAATACAGTATCATCTGTATAAATAGCCAATCACCTCTGATTCAACAAGTATTTCTCGCTTGCCGACTTAGACAAGCATAAGCCTACCATATTAGGCAAGCGTAAAATCTTCGACGCTTCGTGGCGTCTTTCCCTCTCACTCTCGGCATCCAGACACGACACATCGCGGCGCCAATATCTGAAAATATTGAGGAGGAAATGGGTAAGTTATCTGGCGTTTAAACATTGTTACTTTGGGCCACAACTTCGCCCATTCCCTATTTGACCGCTCCACATTTAGTGGGGCATACGTCCTATTCAAGCATTAACGTTAATTTTCTAGATGAAAAGTACTACGTCGCATATGCTTGAATACATTTTTCGCGAAATCCTCAGCGATACGACCAGCCCGGCGTTGCTCCCGCCCCGAAAGGCAAAGAGTAGCGCAAGGTTGTCGTCTTCGCTCTAAGAGGTTTATCATGCTGCGATTTAAAGAATGATACTTCTCAGCATCTGTTAATCGCCAAACGCCCGATATCTGACCCTCGGCCGTCACACATTTTGCCAAACAACACCTTGAGTGCCATCTAAGCAAAACTTATAAGGCAATAGTTCCCTAAATCCCGTGAGGCAATGATACTTCCGCGAGCTTAAGGTAACTCCTAGAAGTGTAATTTATGGCTAGAAATTACCTTTTCGCTCGCGGAACCAACCAATCTTACTTTGGTTTCGCTCTTGCGTTTTTAAGTTGCATTTTTGTTTGTCCTGTTTGTTTTTGCTTGGACTGTCCTTATCTTAGCACGCTTATGTTAAAATTTCAACCCTATTTGCAATAAAATATGTTGTATTTTTCACAACAAGAGCCAACTCGCCCCTGTAAAACAGCACATTATATATGTTGTACTTTTCACAACATCAAGTTTTTTGCTATCCCGCCAATTTGTAAATCTCACAACACAATTAAGCATTTCTGTTGTTACCTATACAACACTATTTGCCACCCAATACTATATCTGTCATAATACCACCCCGATCACAAAACTTAACCATAAGACCTTAAGTTCCCTACCTCACCCACCCCTCCATCCATATCCCTCCATCCATATCCCACAGACAGCGGCACGTACCGCGCCATTTACAGAAACCATCATGCCCCGCCACGCTACGCCCAGCCTAAACTCAAACCCTACAAACCATCAAAAAAGGCTCATCATGAGCCATCCACTTAAGCCCCAAACATTGCCTAAGTCGCAACAAAAATACCGCCAATTTGGCCAATATTCAAACTAACCACAAACCAAGAAAAAGACCGGCAACTGCGAGGAAAACCGGTCTTTCGTAGAGTGTGGAGTTATTTTGGCAATTTTTATTTTTGGTTCCTGAATAATTTTTTTGTTCAAGAACTATCTCTATAATACTCCCAAAAAATGCTTACGTCAACAACTTTTTGAACAATATTTTTATAATTTTTATTTGAGTTTTCCACAGGCCCCCCCGTTCATGCTAACACACCACTTTCCACACAAAAACCAACCAATCCACAAAAATCACAAGCCGAACCAATGCACAAATCGCGTACCAAAACGAGCCAATCACGAACCTATCATAGCCAAAAGCGCCACAAAAAACAGCCCTCAGGCCGTTTCTGTTCTAAATTGGTGGAGCTGCCGGATACTGCCTCCGGGTCCGAAAAATCTCCATGATACCATTCTACATGCTTAGTCTATTGTTTCGTCGGCGCAATCCCATAGCTGCAAAAGACAAAACTATGAGTGCCCTGATCTAAAGTGTCGGATTCGGGGCGATCACTTCCCTCCTCTTATTGTCGTAATATGATAATCCTCAGCCTACGACAACTCAGCTTCGGATCAGCTTAAAGTAAAATCTTAAGCAAATGCAGGTGCATAAAGCACGTGCTTAGTCGTATTTTTCTGACTTATTTGTATACTTACGTGTATTATTCGACATGCCTGATATCTGTTAATATTCCGTCTAAGCTTTGTCAGCCCCAACTTCTTTTATAATATCACACCCCACCTCTAAACGCAAGAGGTTTCGTTGCTTTTGTTGTAAAAAATACACAATTTGATATCACCTCAAAACACAATCCTATTCAAAAACAAAACGTTGTAAAAAATACTGGAACACTAATATACCTATCGTTGTATTTTCAACAACAAACACCAAGACGTCTATGATTAAATCTTTTAATCATAACTTTTTCAATCATAATTTTAGTATTCAAAGTCTGTTGTAAAAATAACAAAGACAGATACAACCAACTTTCTTTCCTCTTATGCTTGCTAATCAGAAAAATTTTTTGTTACACTTTGCATATGATTTCAAAAGTATATTCCGCCATCCCCTATGGCTACGATGGAGAGATAATCGAAGTCGAAGGCAGTATGAACAATGGCCTACCCGCCTTCAATATCGTCGGAATGGCCAATAAAACCATTTCTGAGGCCAGAGAACGCGTCCGATCCGCCATTTCTAACTCAGGCCTCATCTTTCCTACTAAAAAGGTCACTATTAACCTCGCACCGGCTGAACTCACCAAAAACGGCTCCCATCTCGACCTGCCCATAGCCATCGCCACACTTGTCCTGGCTCAACAAATCCTTTCGAATGACCTAAACCAACGTCTATTCGTCGGCGAATTATCTCTCGACGGCATAATCCGCCCCGTCCGCGGTATTATCAATATCATCGAAGCAGCCAAACGCGCCAACTTCAAAGAAGTTTATCTCCCGGTCGACAACCTCAATCAAGCCAATCTCGTCCCCGGTATACGTCTCATCGGCATCAGCTCTCTCCAGGAACTGCTGCTTAACCTCAAAGGTATCATAAACCATCAAAGAGTTACAGTAAATTTTACAACGCCTAAACTAAACGCTCAAACACCGCCAAAAACCAAGCCGCCGTCGCCATGTCTAGATGACATCAAAGGGCAATCCCTCGCTAAACGTGCGCTTACTATCGCAATCGCGGGGCACCATAATATCCTCTTCTCTGGACCACCGGGCGCCGGCAAAACTCTCCTCGCCAAAGCCGCAGCCAACCTTCTGCCTGATCCTACCCCCGAAGAGGCAATCGCAATAGCGAAGATACACTCTCTCCAAAACACCGCCCTACCGCCCAAAATTGAACGCCCCTTTCGCGCACCTCACCACACAGCCAGTCATATTTCGATTATAGGCGGCGGGGCACACGCCTCCCCTGGTGAAATCACGCTGGCACATCATGGCATCCTCTTCCTCGATGAGCTTCCCGAGTTCTCTAGAACCGTACTAGAAGCCCTACGCCAACCTCTTGAGGACAAGATCATCACCATCACTCGCGCCAATCAACGCATCACCTACCCAGCAGACTTCATGCTCATAGCTACCATGAACCCTTGTCCCTGCGGGCATCTCAACGACCCGTCCCATGAATGCACCTGTACGCAAACCCAAATCTCTCATTATCGCCAAAAAATATCTGGTCCCATTCTAGATCGTATCGACCTCACGCTCAATGTCGACCGCGTTTGCACCTCCGACCTCATCTCCCAAACAAGTGTTGTAGATAATACTAAAACTGACTTGCACAGAAAAACGCCCCAATACAGCAAAAATGTTGTCATAAAAACCACAACAGATGAATACGCATCTTCAGAGCATAATGTTGTAAAAAATAATATAACATCTGCCATACAGATACAATCTCGACGATATCGGCAAACCGGTCTCTACAACAGTTCCCTCTCTCCCCATGACATATCTAGCTACATCCACCTTACACCAAACGCCACTCGCCTATTCCAGACTGCCGCCGAAAAGCTAAAGCTCTCCGCACGAAGCTATTTCAAAATCATCAAAGTCGCCCAAACCATCGCCGATTTAGACGCAAAAACAGAGGTCAATGCTGAACACATTTCTGAATCAATCGCCCTCCGCGAACAATTAAACCGCTAGCCCTCCGAACACGAAAATTATGCCCTGAATACACAATTTAACCAACCTGTTGCACTTCAATACCCGTTGATAATCCTCCCAAAACCAGAGAAAACCCTTGTAAATCAGAGAGAAATTTGCTATAATAAAGAGAGTTCAATAACGAGAAAGGAAGCCAACCATTAGTAAAACTACACGCACTAAACTTAACGGAGAAATCCGCTACCCTTCTGTCCGCGTAATTGGAGCTAATGGAGAGCAACTCGGCATCATGTCGAGCCGCGACGCGCAGATGATCGCTAAAGAACAAGGTGTTGACTTGGTTGAAATTGCAGCCAATGCCAACCCGCCAGTTGTCAAAGTCATCGACTGGGGTAAATACCAATACCAGAAGATGAAAGAAGAAGCCAAGAATCGCAAAAAAGCCCGTGAAAAACAATCCGAGCTTAAAACAATGAAAATTGGCCTCAAAATCAGCGACAACGACCTTAATATCAAAGTCCGCAAAATCAAGAGTTTTCTTGAAGACGGCGACCGCGTCAAGATTATGATTATCTTCCGCGGCCGCGAGATGGCTCACAAAGAACTTGGTCAAGTTATCCTAGACAAAGTTCTCGCCCTCGTTTCCGAAGACGTAGAAATCGTCCAGGAAGGCAAATCTCAATTTGCGGGCCGCAACTTGTCAATCGGAATACGGAAGAAGTAATTTCCTACTTCCACGGTTCCCTGACTGCACCTCGAAGCGAACGATTCTAGGCAACAAACGCAAAAATCTCAGCTTCAAAATAATATTAACCGCGATACTTAGCACTCACTAAACATAAGCGCCAAGCAAATCGCATTAACTAAAGGAAAACCTATATGCCGAAGTTAAAAACGCATAAAGGCACCGCAAAGCGTGTTAAAATCACCGGTTCCGGTAAACTCGCTCGCGAACGCGCCTATGGCAATCATATCCTTGCCAAAAAGTCCAAAGCCCGCAAACGCAACATGAAAACTGCTGCCTTTGTGAATGGCAAAATCAAGAAAAACGTTAAGACTGCATTAGGAGTTTAATATGAGAGTTAAACGTGGCGTGCCTGCTCGGGCAAAACATAAGAAAACTTTAGACTCCGCCAAGGGGATGCAACACTACCGCACCCGGAGTTATCGCCTCGCTAAGCAAGGCGTCATCAAATCATTGCGTTATAGCTACCGCGATCGCCGCAACCGCAAACGCGACTTGCGTGCGCTTTGGATCACCCGCATCAACAACGCTTCGCGCGAACTCGGCCTTTCTTATTCCCAGCTCATGGCTGGCTTGAAGCAAAAAGGTGTCACCATTGACCGCAAAATCCTCTCGGAACTTGCCGTCAACCAACCCGAGGCCTTCAAAGCCGTAGTTAACACCGTGAAGGAGACAAAATAATGGCAGTCTGTGAAATTAGCGGCAAAGGCAAGATGTATGGTCACAACGTTTCGTTCTCGCAACGCAAAACCCGCAAAGTTTTTAAGCCAAACATTCAGAAAAAGACCCTTATCATCGACGGACGCAAAGTCAAAGTTAACGCTGCGACTTCTACCCTCCGCACTTTGAAGAAAAAAGGTCTCATCAAGTCCGCAAAATAACTTATTCTACGCATAAAACATAGATTCACCAAAAAGTCCGCCGAGAGGCGGACTTTTTGAGCTATCAGTAAGCCGGGTTTTGTAGCTACCTCTCTCGAAATAGCCGGCAATCATCTATCTAGACCGTGGATTGCTCTCGGTTCTAGCGGTAAGCGTGCATCCTCAGGCGAAGGTGTTTTAGCACTCCTTGCAGCCGGTAGGGTTTGCCCTCGCCGAATGTCACCATCCGACGCTGTGAGCTCTTACCTCACTCTTTTCACCCTTACTCGGCGCCCTAGAATGCCAAGATTGCGCGTTTTCTCCGCACGCCGCGCGTCCTTATCGACGAGCAAGTGCGGAAAAATCGCAAGATTAGTATTCTAGGACGTCGAGCGGTATAAGTTTCTGTGGTACTTTCCCTACCCTCGCGGGCGGTCGCCGTTAGCGACTACCGTGCCTTGTGCTGCCCGGACTTTCCTCTTGGTTTTCCAAGCGATTGCCTTTCAAGCTCCCTAACAGTATAGCATAATCTCTTCAAAAAGTCCAAAAACCGCCTATTCTAGCAAGCCAACTGACGCCTAATCATCAAACACCCTGTTATCGCAAAGACAACAACTCAACACCCCTGAAAAGCTATTTCTCAAAATAATTATCAATCGCCCGATTCGCCTGCGCGTCTGCCTGTTGATTCTGCTCACGCATCACATGCACAAACGCGCATGCATCAAAGTTCCCAAGCAACCCCTGAATATCATCGTATATCGCCAAGAGGTCCCGATTCTTAACCTTATAAATCCCCTTCATCTGGTTCACCATCATCAAATTATCCGCCACAACCCTCACGGTCCGAAGCCCAAGCTCGATCGCCTTCTCAATCCCCGCCTTCATTGCATAATATTCCGCCACACGAGATGTCGCAAATCCAATAAACTCGCCCCCGCACGCCAAGACCGCTCCATTTTCCCCCACAATATGATAACCAATTCCCGACGGCCCCGGATTTCCTCGGCTCGCTCCGTCAACATAAACCGTCGCGCTATTTGCGACTTCCTTATAATTCGACCGCGCATCGCCCCGCACCTCAATTTCCAGCGTCGTAATACTCGCCTCGTCCAACCGATAGCTCCCCAACTCCTCCGGCTTGATATATTTATATGCCGTATATCGCTCTGCCGGCTGCAACTTCGCATCCTTCGGCAACACAATCCTATATATAATATACAAGTTGCTCAACTGGCTCGAACCCTGCGGCGCCAAAAAAGTGATCACATCCTTCAACTCAGTCTTCTCCGTAATCTCGATGCCCAGATATTCCTCCAACATCCGGTCCATCGCCTCTTCTGGCTGTTCACCAAATTTAATCTTCCCCGTCGGCAACTCCCACATCGGCGCCCCGTCCACACGGCCTTGCGCCTTCTTCATGATCAGAACCTCCCGCCCGTTCTGCACAATACCAGCTACTCGAATTCTCTGTTTCACAATTTTCCCTAAATAAATCTTAGCCCTACCGTCAGGGGATACATTTTGAGTGAGATAGTACAAGGCAGCAATGAGAAACGCAAGGAGACGTATTACATATACGTCGACTGAGTATCGCAATCGCTAACGCAGTAATATCCGCTCAAAATGTGTCCCCCAGTGGCGATGTTTTTCCCTGTAATATATACAAGGTGGGTAAAATCTTATGCGCCGTTTCCACGGAAACGTGCCACGAAGTCCCTAAAACATGATTATTCAGGAAAATCATGCCGCCACTAGGGTTACCTCCATTATACCACACCCATCCCCTTTCCCCTAATTTCCCAACAAAATACCGAAACCGCGCCAACCTTTAGACCTTTCGAATCCTAAACCGGCACCCCGACCAGCCAATAAAACCCGGTCAACATCCCCTGAATCCCACCCAGCATAATCGTCGAAATCACGCTCGGGAACACAATCACCAAGATCATCACCACGATAATCCCGATTTTCTCGAATTTCTCCATTCCCTCTCGCACCGCGTCTGGCGCCAGCGCATACAGAACCCTCGATCCATCTAGCGGCGGAATTGGAATTAAATTGAAAATCCCGAAACCCAAATTCACCAAAACTAACTCCGTAAAAATCAGCCCAACAATCCCCGGCATATTCAACCAACCCGTCCAATATCCAATCAAAAAACTCACCAAAGCAATCAAAAAGTTCGTCAGCGGCCCCGCTATCGCCACCAACGCCATCCCCCACGCCCCAAATTTCAAATTCCTCGTGTCAACCGGCACCGGCTTCGCCCCGCCAAAAATCGGTCCACCCGACATATATAATAATACCGGCACCAAAATCGACATCACCGGATCAATATGTTTCGCCGGATTCAAAGTCAACCGCCCATCATCCTTCGCCGTATCATCGCCCAACCAATACGCTACCAACCCATGTGCCAATTCGTGCAAAACCATCGAGAAAAGAATCACCCCCAGAATCACCACTAAATTCAAAATCCCTTCCCAGCTAAACATCTTGTCCTTCCAAAACTTTAACGAAATCTACGGCTCAAACCTAAGCAAACAGACCGCCAAGTTACGACGCAAGCGCCACAACTTCCAGCGCCATCGGCAAAGCTTCGCGATTCTTTATCTTAAACTTCTTCTCTGCTCGCGGCGTCAGCTTCAGCTCTGTCACCATCCCGTCCACATTTCCCATCGCAATCACCACCTTCGGCTCAATCTCCCGCACCGCTCGCACCGACGACGTGCACAAAACATCCGACATGCCCAAATCATCCAGCGCTTTCGCATCTTCAACACCGCCGATAATCCCAATGTGGGTATTTCCAATCACCGCATCATAAATCGTCCGCCCCCCAACAGCACCAACAGAAGCGCTAGCAGCATCGTCCTTAACAGATGGCGCCCCTACCGCAATTCCCCGAATCGCTACATCGCCAATCTCAAACTCACCCGGCCCGACAATCTTCCCTACCTCCAACTTCGCATCAATCGTCTCCTCCGCCACATTAAACTTAATCTCTGTTTTCTTCGTCGTCAAGATAATTTCATCAGGATTTCTACTTTCAATTTCAAACATTTTACCTCCTTTTCGGTTTATTCTACAAAATACTCACTATGCTAATGCCAGCCTAATACTCAACCGGCCCGTTCGTCTTAATAATCCCCTCTGGGTCATAAACTTCCGCCATCTCCATATCCAACATGTCCATCACGAATCTATCCTTCACGCTCCGCCGATACAAATAATCATCACGTCGAAGAATCACATAATCCAACGGCTTCCCCTGTTTCTTCTCCACTACCTCAGCCCAACGCGTCAATTTTTTCGTCCGATCATCCCCCACAATCAAAAGATCAATCCCATCCTGCCCAGGCACTCGATTGAACAAAACCATCGCCCGAAGATACTTCGATACTGGTCGAATATACTCATCCCAAGTATTCGACGGCCGACGCCGCACATCCTGTTGCGTTTTTAATACCGGCACCGGCTTCTTCCCAAAAATCTCCTGAAACGCATGCGCGTATGGGTGTTTCATGTTCGCCGCATAATATACTTTATTATCAAAAGTCTCATTCCGGATAATCCCGATACTCTCAAGATTCATCAATTCCCTACGCACCGAGTTAATCTGCTCTTCAATCACCCGCGTAATTTCGCGCACATAAAAAGACTTATTCGTATTCGCAAAGAACAACTCCAAAAGTTTTGCTCGCGTCTTCGAGCCGAACAATTTTTCTACTGGAGTGTTAGTTTCTTTGCTCATCTTGTATACATTTTATCACGTATTCCCTGATTTCCGCAAGAGGCAACCAGTTAATATTTTTATTCCGCTTGAACCACGTCATCTGTCGTTTCGCCAAATGCCAATCATCAAAAACGAACAATTCTTTTGCCCGCTCTAAACTCATCTCATCCTGCAAATACGCCCACGCAAACTGGTAAATATTACTTTTCATCGCCTGACTATTCCAGTCATACTTTTCCGCTAACTTTCGCGTTTCCTCGAAAAGTTCCTGAACAAATAATTTGTTCGCCCGCTCCGTAATCCGTTTCCTGAGAACTTCCGGGTCAGTTTTAACGCCAATGAGTAAATAATTTGAACAATCCCCCTGTCGATCCTCTTGCGAAGTCTTTTTCTCCTCGCTAAACTCATAATCATACACCAGCGCATCAATATACAGCCCAGTTCCCCCTACCACCATCGGTAATTTCCCCCGCCCCCGAATCTCCCGGATCTTAACCTCCGCATACTTTTTCCAATCCGCCACCGTGAATCGTTCTCCCGGCTCCACAATCCCAATCCCCCAATGCGGAATCCCTGCTTGTTCCTCTAGCGACGGCGCCGCCGTGCCTATTTCCATCCCCCGATAAATCGCTCGCGAATCCGCCGAAATAATCTCCACCCCAGAAAAACCACCCAACGGGCGCCCCTCCCGCGCCCGCTTCTCTAGTTCTAGAGCAATCCCAATCGACACCCCCGTCTTCCCGCTCGCCGTCGGCCCCAGAATCACTACTGTTTTATCAAAAGTCACTCGCATTCAACTTCTGCAAATATTCTGCCAAGTCCGCTAGCTTCACTTTTTCTTCCTTATCGCGCAGCCGGACGCTCACTTCCTTCGCCTCAGCATCCTTAGGACCAACAATCAAAACTACCGGAATCTTCATCTCTGTTGCGCGGCGGATTTTCTTACCTAACGAATCATTCGATAAGTCCATCTCAAACCTTAACACATTATGACGCACCGGCTCATCCAATTCCATCCCAGAGAGAACCGCCTCAATTTCAGAAACATACTCATCAACTTGGTCATTCACGGTCAAAATCCGCACCTGCTCCGGCGCGCACCACAACGGAAACCAACCTCCAGTATGTTCGATGAAGACGCTCAAGAACCGCTCAATCGAACCCAAAGTCGCGTGATGAATCATCACCGGCCGCTCCTTCTCGCCCTTCTCATTCACAAACTCAAGACCAAACCGCTCCGGCTGTACAAAATCGAGCTGCACCGTCGCGACCTGATGCTCGCGCCCAATTGCATCCTCCGCCATGAAGTCAATCTTCGGCCCATAAAATGCTGCCTCCCCCTCTTGTTCAAAGTAATCCAACCCGTTCTCAATCGCCGCTTCCTTAATCTGCGCCTGCGCCATTTCCCAAAGTGCCGGATCCCCTAGATACTTATCCGAAGAATCCCGATAACTAAGCCTTGCGCGCAATTTATTCATCCCCACCGTCGTATACAACTTCCGCACAATCCCGACCAAAGTCTGGATTTCCTGCTTAATCTGATCTTTCCGGCAGAAAACATGCGAATCATCCTGCGTCAAAGATCGCACCCTCGACAAACCGCCTAGCTCCCCCGTCTTCTCGTCACGATAATCTGTCGTCGCCTCCATATAGCGCACCGGCATTTCCTTATAAGTTCGTGGTCGCGACGCAAAAATCTGCGCATGATGCGGACAGTTCATCGGTTTCAGCGCAAATTCTTCCCCGTTCACCTGCGAGTGCACCATAAAAAGCTCATCGCCAAACTTCGCATAATGCCCCGAAGCTTTATAGAGGTCAACTTTCGTAATATGCGGCGTCCAAACCTTCTTAAACCCAGCCTGACCGCGAAGCCCTAACGACAACTCCGACATCTCTTCGCGCAAAACCGTTCCCCTCGGTGTAAACAGCGGCAAACCTGCCCCGACCAAATCCGAGAAGCAAAACAAATCCAATTCCTTCCCTAGCTTACGATGGTCACGTTTCTTCGCCTCTTCCTGTCGCGCTAGATATTCGTCCAATTCCTCTTGAGTTTCAAACGCCACCCCGTAAATCCGCGTCAACATCTCCCGCTTCTCGTCGCCCCGCCAATACGCGCCCGCCACGCGCGCAAGCTGGAACGCCCCTACTTTCGACAAATCGTCGATGTGCGGCCCTTTGCAAAGATCCGTAAATAAGACCTCCCCCGTCCGCGGGTCTTTCAGGTCATAAAAAGTAATCGTCGCATCTTCTGGTAATTCCTCAATCAACTCCGTCTTCAATCTCTGCCCATTCTCGCGAGCCCATTCAAGGGCTTCCTCGCGCGACGACTCTCGCCGCACCATCTCGCACTTCCGCGTAATAATCCCCCGCATCTTCTTCTCAATCTTTGCTAAATCCGCATCAGAAACTTTCGTATCTCCGAAATCAATATCATAGTAAAAACCGTTCTCAATCGCCGGTCCAATTCCAAAAGTTGTTGTCGGATAAAGCTCCCGCACCGCTGCCGCCAAAACATGGCTCAAGCTATGCCGCATCTTTTCAACTTCTTCGCTCATGGCTTTATCCTTTCCGATATTCTAAATATGTTATATCTATATAATTATACTACACAATAGCCAAAATAGTATCTATTCCCTGTAAAAACTATCTTTCACTCGTCCCCAAATATACTTATGTGCCTCTTGTGTCAATTTCTCGGCCAATTCCTCCGCCGAAATCCACAAAACTTCCGCAATCTCTTTCTCCTCCTCCGAACGCTCTTCCTGTTGCAGACTCTCGAAACTGCCATAAACCGTATGAATTGTGATATGCCGATTCACGTCCTTGTGCGCCGCATAGAAGTTATCGTAACAAACCTCGTCGAGTTCTTTCAGCTCTCCGAAATCATCATACCCAGTTTCCTCGACAACTTCCCTCTTTGCCGCCTCAATCGGTTTTTCTTCCCCTTCAATCCCGCCCATCACGAAATCAATCCACCCAAATTTCCGATTCTTCACACAGAGATACTTCTCCTCCGTCGGATGTTTCATCGCCACCACGACAACCTCACGCTCCGTCATCGGCTTATCATCCCGAATCGCCGAATCACCAGTCCCGAAAAACTCTTTTGCCATAATTCCTCCACTTATTTTCTACCCCAAGTATATCACAAAACTCTCTCGCCGCCGGAAAACCTCCCGCCCTCTCCAATTTTATGCTATAATGACGAGCAGCGAGCGAAAAACATGCTAGCATGTTTTTCTGAGCGCGAGGAAATTACAGTATAAGTCGAAGACTTATGCTATAATAACTTCACGGGTCGCTAACTCAGTTGGCTAGAGTGTCTCGTTTACACCGAGAAAGTCGGGGGTTCGAATCCCTCGCGACCCACCATAGAAAGGACCTGTGCATCAGCACGGGTTCTTTCTATCTTAGCCCAAGTTCAGAACTCAGCGCGAGTTCGTTATTTCCCCGCATCCTCCAAAGCTCGCTTCAAAATCTCCTTCCTTAGCCAAACTTCGTCCAAAATCACCACGTTGCCCTCTCTAACTCCACCAAAAAGTCGCAATACTTCCCTCGCGACCGCGTCATCAGAAACCAAAACATAACTTCGTCCATCCTTCAGAGAAATCAAGTTCATCATCCAATTTTCACTCAACCCGCTCAAGATGTTCCTCAATTCGTCCTCACGCTTTAAAAATTCCTTCCCGTCCCAACAAAGCAGCTGCGCAATTGTCTCCGGCAACGCAAAATCAACTTTTTCCGACTTCACATCATTTCGAATCGCCGTTGCTAAATCCCTCTCAACTTCCGCCTGGCACTCCAAAAAATACTTCTCCGCGAACTCATCATCTTCCCCGGCAATCTTCACCAGTTCTTTATACGCCGCCACGTCACGTTCCGTCGTAATCTTCGCTTTAAAGTTTAACGTATTATCCAAAATCGCCGCCATCAATAACTTCGCCAACCCCGGTCGCAACTTACCTAACGCCCCGCCATCACGATACCGCTCAAAAACTATCGTTGCCACCGCCCCAATCTTCTCAATCCGCACCCGTCGTACTTTGTCATCCCAATAATTCTCAAAACCAGCATGATGATCAATCAATTCAACTATCCTCTCAATATCCACACACTCATCCAAAAAATCAGGATTCGACAAATCCAAAACAGCGAACTCTTCATCACCCAAAAAGGCATAATCGTCAAAACCTGACAACTCGCGTAAACTCGGCGCCACGCTCTCGTTAATAACCGAGCCAGTCACCGCTACCACATCCTTACCCTGCAACCTCAAAAAATCCCGATACGCAACACAGCTCGCATACGCATCAATATCAATATATCTCTTCCCTGACGTAACTACAATCATACACTTATCTTATCACACCCTTCGCTTCTTCCCCGCGCCTTTCTTCCTCTTCCCCCTCACCTCTACCGCATACCCATAAATCGCCGCCGAGAGCATCCCCAGCTCACAAATCACTCCAAAAATCGACCGCACTGCCCCGTTATACGCCATCCAACACCCTGCCACCGGAATCCCCAAAAACTTGTATATCTTCGTGCTCTTCTGCCAAATCGAAATCTCATACAGCGTCGTTGCCGCCACCGACAATAAACTCAACGGTCCGTCATAAGTCAGAATCGCAAGCACCAAAATCGCCAGCAAAACCACCGCCAGCACCACATAATCCCGCACAAAATACCGCTTTTGCTTCCCGTGTTTATGCTCATCCCAAAGATAATAAAAGTTCGCCACCAGCACCACGACCGACATCGCCATCCCCAGATCCGCCCCGAGCAATAGAAAAACCACAATCCCCGTCGCCATCGACGCAATATCCAGCACCACCACCGCCTTCCGATTCTTCGCCAGATACGACAGCCCCAACAGTCCATACTCCACCACCGTCAAAATTTGTGACAAAATATAAGTAAAACCACCAGACATAACTTCATTATACCACCCTCAAGCCCTAAAACCGCGATTCAACCAGAAAACTCCGACCCCGAACCCAATTTCTCTCTTTACTTTTCACCTCAAATCGTGTATAATCAACCAAAGAGTTATCAAAATATTATTTAACCTCGAGGAAATATTAATGCCGATTATCAAATCCGCAAAGAAAGCTGCGCGCCAAGCCGAAAAGCGCACCGCTCACAACCAGCAAATCAAAAAGGACATCAAATCCGCTCTCAAAGCCTTCAAGGAAAGTCCTGTTGCTGAAAACATGGCGAAGATTCAGTCTGAATACGACAAAGCTGTCAAAAAAGGCCTCATGAAGAAAAACACCGCTTCCCGCCGCAAGGCTTCCCTCGCTAAATTCGCCAAGGCAGCAAAATAATTCACATCCAGGTAGTCTACAAAAGACCCGCAAGCCGGGTCTTTTTCTTTAATTAACCACCCCGCACATTCACTTCACCCCTGTTAAAGCCAAATCGAACTAGTAAACCGTTTACAAGTTCGAAACAACCCCGCCCCCCAAAAAAACCAACTCTGTCCTAAATCTTCCCTACCCGCAACAAAAAGCTCTTTATCAACATCCACGGCTCCACCCCCGTCGATTTCATCTGCAAATCCACCTTCGCGAGCTCCTTCAAAATCCTTCGCTCCCTCGCTCCTCCCCCCGAATATTCATACTTCTTCAGCGCTTGCGTCACCAAAAGTCCAAAAAACATAAACGGATCCTGATCTGCCTCAATCTTCTCCAAATCTCGCACCGCCTTCTCGCCATTTCGCATCGCCGTATCCAAAACCCCAAACACTAACCCCGCATCCGGCTTCTTCAGCGTCGCAAACTCCTCCATCTCCACCCCCGCCTCTTTCAGCTGCTTATACCCAGTCGACCTCTTATCAATCTTCCCCTCCCAAACCACCACCTCATGTTCCGTCTCTATATAATCCGCCAATTTCGCCCAAACTTCCGCATTCTCCCCCAAATTCTTCAACAAAATCCGCCGCACCCCGCCGCCAAGACCCCCAGCGCCGCTCCCAGAACCGTCGCCACCGCCAAAACCGCCCCCAAATAGCGACGTCCCCTGAAAAATACTCGGCAAATCCCCCGCCGTCAAACTCTCCCCCTCAAACACCTCATAACCCTCCCCGAGCGTCCGCTTGACCGCTTTCTCCGCTTCTAGCCGATTTTCCCCATAAAAAATCCTTAGCATCCCCAGCCCCTAAGCATCCTTAAAATACTCCGGCGCTTTCTGGCACTTCGGACAGTAATGCGTCCCTCTCCCTGTCACTCTCGTCTTCAAAATCGTCTCCCCGCACCGCAAACACGGCCGCCCCTCCCGCCGAAACACCTGCGCAAAGTTCTCGAGATAATTTCCCGTCGTCCCGTCCGGTTTCACATAAGTCGCCATCGTCGACCCTCCCGAATCAATCGACGCCATCATCACGCTCCGCGCCCCCTCCAAAATCAACCCGACTTGTTCCTCGCTCAGTTCCCCGGCCCGCGTCGCCGGATGCACGCTCGCATAAAACAACGATTCATCCGCATAAATATTCCCTAACCCCGCAATCACCTTCTGGTCCAGTAGCACCGCCTTAATTGGCGACTTCCTATGTCTCTGACACTTGCTGAACAATTCTTTTACATCCATCTCCCACGGCTCTTTCGCGAGCTCCGCAATGAACTTTTCCTGTTCAACTTCCCCTGTTGGCAACACTTTTACGAACCCAAACTTCCTCTGGTCATTAAAGTATAGCACCCCTTCCTCGAACACAAAAATTACTCGGGTCTGTTTATTAGGGAGTGTATCTGTAAAATTTTTACTCGGATGCCCCGCCGCGAAGTTATCCTCCTCATTCGCCCCTCGCCAAATCAGCTGCCCTGTCATCCGAAGATGTATCATCATCGTATACCCATTATCGAGATCAAGCAGCAGAGCCTTCCCTCGTCGCCTCACCTCCGACACGCTCGCATCCACCACATTTCCTTCATCCCCCTGAAAGGCTTTCTTCGTCGTCGGATCGACCTCAACCTGTACAATCTTCTTCTTCACAATCAACGGCGTAAGCCCCCGCCGAATCGTCTCTACCTCTGGTAACTCTGGCATAATACCCTTATTATACCACTCCGCTTCCTTACATGCTACAATAGATCTATGAAACACAATAATAGCACCCCCCCAAGAAAAACATCCTAATTATTAGCCTTCTCATCCTCATCTTAGTCCTCGGAGTGGTTGGAGCTATTTTCTTCGTAGCCCACAACAATAACTCCACCCAAGACACCGCCCCAAAAACAGCCGATGTTCCCGGCTCCGAACCGCCCTACAACTTCGACTACAGCTGGGCCGACAATAACCTCTGCATCGCCCACGCCTTCGGCGGCATCCTCGGCGATTCCTATACCAATTCTTACGAAGCTTTCCTCTTGAATTATAGCCTCGGTCATCGCGTCTTCGAAGTCGACTTCTTCCTCACCGACGACGGCAAAACCGTCGCCGCTCACGACGCCGACAACTGGAAAAACGCCGCCACTATCCAAAACGACGCCGAAATCAGCCCCTCTGACATATCTTCGACCGACTTCACCTACGCCAACTTCATGTCCTCTCTCTGGCAAAACAAGTACCACCCTGTCGATCTCGAGCTTCTCTTTGAGATTCTCCGAGAATATCCCGACGTCTACATCGTCACCGACACCAAATTCTCCGACGAAGAAAACGTCCGCAAGCAATTCTCCGCCTTCGTCGAAACCGCCAGCACCATCGATCTCACCCTTCTCGACCGCTTCATTCCTCAAATCTACCAAACCGACATGCTCCCCTGGATTATGGACATTTACCCCTGGAAATCAGTTATTTATACCTTATACGGCAACACCACCTGGACCCCAGAAAACGTCCTTACCTTCTCCGCAGAAAGTGGCGTCAAGTTCATTACTCTCTGGGATACTTGGCTAAACGACCGCCTCACGACCGAAGATATTGCTCATTGGAAGTCCGCCGGCCTCAAAATCGCCACCCATACCCTCAATTACTACTCCCGCGCCGAACAATCACGCGCCCGCGGCGCCGACGTCATCTATACCGACTTCCTCATTCCCCAAAAGTCTACAACTCACCCCAATTAGTCCCCACCGACACATCGACAGCCAGCTTCACCTTCAGCTCTGGCGCCACCCCCTCCATTTCTCGCTTCAAAACTTCCGCCACTTCATCCGCCTGCGACGCCGGACACTCCACAATCAACGAATCATGCACCTGCATCACCATCCGCACCCCAGAACCGTCAGAAAGCCCAAACTTCTCCCCCAGTACCTCTGACACCCGAATCATCGCCTTCTTCATCAGATCCGCTTCCGTTCCCTGAATCGGCATATTCTGCGCCGCCCGTTCCGCCCCTGTCCGCACGATAAAATTCGACGACAAAACATCCGGCGTCGGCCGCCGCCGCCCAAACATCGTCTCGACATACCCCTGTTCTCGTGCCTGTTTCAAAACATTTTCCAGATATTCTTTAATCGGTTTCCTAAGCTCAAAATAATTCTCGATGAAGCTCTTCGCCTCATAATACTGCATATCTGCCGCCTCTGCCAACCCCCTGACGCTCATCCCATACAAAATCCCGAAATTAATCACCTTCGCCGCCCGCCGCTGTATCTTCGTCACCTCTTCCATCGGCACCCCAAACGCCTCCGCCGCCGTCTTCGTATGAATATCCACCCCCTCATTAAAGTCTCGAATCAAATCCTCATCCCCCGCCAACGCCGCCGCCAGCCGCAGCTCGAACTGCGAATAGTCCGCGCTCACCAAGACTTTCCCGGCCGGCGCAATAAATCCCGTCCGAATCCGCCGCCCCACCTCTGTCCGCACCGGAATATTCTGCAAATTCGGATTCGTCGAAGATAGCCGCCCCGTCGCCGTCACATTCTGGTTAAACGTCGTATGGACGCGCCCCTCTGCGTCTGCTAGCTCCGGCAACGGCGCAATATACGTCGACAGCAGCTTCGCCGCCTCCCGATACTCCTTCACCGCCCCAATAATCTCATGCTCCCCTTCCAACTTATCCAGCTCCTTCACCCCTGTAGAATACCCCCTCGAGCCCTTCTTAATCCCCTTCGTCGGCAACCCCAAATCCGTAAACAAAACCTCCGACAGTTGCATCGGCGAGTTAATATTGAACTCCCGCCCGGCGAGCAACCAAATTTTTTGTTCAAGCCCCCCAACCTCCGCCGAAAATTCTGTCTTCAGCTTCGCAAAATACTTCCGGTCGATCAACATCCCATCCCGTTCCATCCGATATAACACCGGTATCAGCGGCAAATCAAACTGAGTAAATATTTTATACAGCTCCGGTTTCCCCTCAAATTCCCGCTTCTGCCGCTCAAATTCCTGTAATTCCTCCGAATATTCCACCTCTCGCGCCAGCGGATTCAGCAAAAACGCCCCTTGCGCCAAATCCCAGAACTTTCCGCCCCCGAGCACCCCCGCCGCCACCTTCGCGTTCTTATGCATCAAATCCTTCACATTCCAAGAAACCAGCGTCCCATCCTCTAGATAAGTTGGGATTTCCAGCGTTTGCTGCCCGAAAGCCCCTCTAGCCCCCGCCATTTTCGCCTTAGAAGCCTTTTTCGCGACTTCTAAGGCCCGTTCTGCCGCTGGAGCCTTATCATAGCCACTACCTTTTTCAGACCCCTCAGAACGCTTCTCCTGAGCCTCTAGCAACCCTTTAGAACCGTCTTTAGCCCCCGAAGGCGCCAACTCCCCCTGTTTCCCCTCAAAACCCTCAAACGCCCCAGAATCGCCTCTAGAGGCCTCCCTAGCCTTCAAAAACCGCCCGATCAACGTCTTAAACTCCAATTTCTTCAACGCCGCCACTACCCGCGAGTCATCAATCACCAAATCCGGCAAATCCTCAAGGCGCACTGGCGCATCCGTCATAATCTTCGCCAAAAAATACGACATTCTCGCGCTTTCCTCCCCCTCAATCAGCTTCTTCTGCGTTGCCCCCGAAATCTGAGCAATATTTTTATACACCCCCTCGAAATCCCCATATTCATTCAAGAGCCTAACCGCTGTTTTCTCCCCCACCCCAGGCACGCCCGGAATATTATCCGACGCATCCCCCTTCAAAGCCTTCAAATCCAAAAACTGCGCCTTCTTAATCCCATATTTCGCCTCCACGGCCGCCACATCCAGCTCCTCGAGTTGCGAAAATCCCTTCAAAATCCGATACATCCGCGTATTCGCGTCCACAATCTGCAACATATCGAGATCCGACGACACAATATATGTCTCCCACTCCTCATCCTCGCTCGTCGCCTTCTCTGTTAATTCATCCGCCTGTAGCGCCAGCGTCCCAATAATATCATCCGCCTCATAATCCTCGCACTCCACAAAGCTCCACCCCAACGCCTTCACCAACTCCTCCAAAAGCGGAATCTGCGCATAGAAATCATCCCCTGGCTTCGTTCGCCCCGCCTTATACTCTGGAAAAACCTCTTTCCGTTTCGCCGTCGAACTCCGCGAATCCCACGCCACCACCACCTTCGTCGGGTCCAACTTTCGCACAATCTCCATAGCAATCGCCGCAAACCCATAAATCCCGCCCGTCGGCGTCCCGTCGCTCGTCGACAGCGCCCCCATCGCATAATACCCCCGATAAAACACCGATTTCCCGTCAATAATCACCAAACGTTTCATTCCCCCAATTATACCATATCACCTCAAAAACACCCAATTCCCGTCCTCACCCATGTTATAATTAGAATCATGAAAGATCGCAACGTAAAACTTCTCGCCATCGTCGGCATGGCCGGCGCCGGCAAATCCGTCATCATCGATTATCTCACCGACCGCGGCATCCCGAAATCCTATTTCGGCGGCATGAACCTCAAAGAAATGACCAAGCGCGGCATCGAAATCACCCCAGAAAATGAAAAAATCTTCCGCAAACAAATCCGCGAAGAAGAAGGCAACGATTGGGTCGCCCGCCAAGTCATCGCCGAAATCAACGACCTCATCGCCGCCGGCCAAAAGCGCATCGTTTTGGACGGCCTCTACTCCTGGACCGAGTACAAAACTTTGAAAAAAGAGTTCCCTGGCGACCAGCTCACCGTCATCGCCGTCGTTTCCCCGCGCCACCTCCGCTACGAACGCCTTGCCACTCGCCCCGTCCGCCCCTTCGACCATCAAGCTGCTCGCGAGCGCGACTACCACGAAATTGAAACCATCGAGAAAGGCGGCCCGATCGCCATCGCCGATTATTTCATCTTGAACGACGGCTCCATCGACAACCTCCACACCCAGCTCAAATCCATCCTCTCCGAAATCAATTTCTAACCCTCAAACTCCCCACTTCCGACCGCCCGCATCCCCAAATCTTCCCAAACGGACAATTTCAACCTTGCTTTTGCTATGTTTAGATGCTAGAATAGGATGGTATAGTTATGTTACTTTCGCTTTTTCTTAGCGAAAGTAATTTTTATCTGCAGTAATGTGACACAGACTAGAATACGTTTCAAAATTTGGAATTGTATTCGCATAACCTACCCTCCTTTCTCCGCCCTTTAAAGTTGCTTGAAGCAAAGCCTACTCTTGCCCGTATCTCCACCCTAGCATACTTCACTAACTTTTACCAAGCATAAGCACAATATTTTCCTCAACTTTTTCCCTTGGCTAACTTTTCTTCAAAAATCCGCCATTATATCACACTTTGTTCAAAACTTACAAGCACATCCGCTTACAAAATATAGCAGGAGCTAAACCGCTTCTGCTATATCTCATGCCCCCGCTTACCTCATTCTCCGCCCCAGCCGCCGCCCCGCCAAATAAGTTAAGTTCGTTGGGTGAACTTATAAGTTCTTCGATATCGATTTTATTGTAAAAAAGGAATAAGTAT